>Ga0157376_10000036_pt1 | contig 145496 bp, 121 predicted proteins | sample M45metaG_FD_121801 | JGI IMG/M metagenome (GOLD analysis project Ga0157376, IMG submission 121801) | Miscanthus rhizosphere microbial communities from Kellogg Biological Station, Michigan, USA - M4-5 metaG | ecosystem: Host-associated > Plants > Roots > Rhizosphere > Soil | place: USA...
GCGCGTCGGCGCGTTCGCGTCCGAGATGTTTGGCGGGGGAACAGTTGCACTGGACTTTATTGGTCGGTGCGCCGCCTCACTGCCCAAAGTGATTGCCAGTCCGAAATCGGTCGACTGGCGTTCACTGCCTAGGTTGATCCAAGAGATCGGCGCAGACGCGCTTCTCGTAACGAGCGCTGCGAACTTGCTGGTGGGAGTAATCATTGGATTCCTTGGCGTCTCTCAGCTCGGGCGTTTCGGTGCAGTAGCCTTCGTTCCTGAGCTCGTAGTCGTCGCCCATTTCCGGGAACTGGGTCCACTGGTAACTGCGATCGTTGTGGCCGGGCGATCAGGAGCTGGTCTCGCATCGGAAATCGCAACGATGAAGGTTACCGAGGAAATCGACGCATTGCGGTCGCTCGGTTTCGACCCCGTGAGATGGCTGGTGGTGCCGCGCTGTCTCGCACTCGTTGTTACAGTGCCTCTCTTGACTTGGGTGGGCGACTTGCTGGCTCTGGTTGGTGGCCTTGCGGCGACCACTGCAATCACGAATATGACGTTCCACGCTTACCTTCAGGCCACTTTGGATGATGTCACGGCCAGCAATCTTTTTGCGGGTCTCATTAAAAGTCCCTTTCTGGCACTGGCAATCGGACTAGTCGCATCTGGTCAGGGATTGTTGACACACGGCGGCGCGGCAGCCGTCGGGGGCAGGACAACCACGGCTGTGGTCCAGGCGATCTTCTGCGTCATTGTGATCAGTGCCGTGTTCACATTCTTTTTCGCGCTCATTGGTGTGTAAGTATGCCGCGATCAAATCATCACATTATCGTCGAGGAGCTAAGGATCGGTTGGGGCACCAAGGTGCTCATAGAAAACGTCACGTTCAACGTTGAGCGGGGAACGGTCTTCACCATTCTCGGCGGATCGGGGTGCGGAAAAAGTACACTGCTTCGATATTTGATCGGACTTGAAACGCCGCAGGCCGGTCGGATCAACATTGCGGAAGTCGGAGAGCCACATCACTACGAAGGAATGCCTCCTTTCGGCGTGCTCTTTCAGTCTGGGGGACTTTTCAGCTCTATGACCCTTGCGGAGAACCTCGCACTGCCACTGGCTGCATGGACCCAGATACGCGGGCAGACAATGCGGAAACTCATTCAAGCGAAGCTCGACCTAGTAGGGCTTGGTTCGTTCGCCGACCATCTGCCAGGCGAAATTTCCGGCGGCATGAAGAAGCGAGCGGGCATCGCCCGCGCGCTTATGCTTGATGCTAACCTCCTGTTCTTTGACGAGCCTTCCGCTGGGCTCGACCCAATCTCGGCCGTCGAGCTAGACCAGTTGATTCTCACGCTCAGCCAAGACTTGGGCATAACGGTTGTCATCGTTACGCACGAGCTATCAAGCATTTTTCTTGTCGCCGACGACTGCATCCTGCTGGACAAGCAGGCCAGAGGAATCGTGGCGCAGGGCGACCCGCGGAAACTACGCGACGAATCGCGTATTCCATTTGTTCACAATTTTCTCACGAGGTCGTCGCCGAACGAGGGCGCGAATCACGGAGGGTAATCCAATGGCTGTCGACAAAAGTTACACGCGCCTCGGCCTTTTCATTGTCGTAACTCTTGCTGTAGTGCTAGCTACATCTGTGCTCTTCATTCAGCGAATGAAGAGCCGCGAGGCGATTCGCTTCGTGACCTATACGACCGAGAATGTCACTGGCCTAGATATCTCGAGTCCGGTTCGGTATAGGGGTGTCTCAGTAGGCCGAGTAACGGATGTACGTGTGGATCCGCGCGGTATCCTTGTCGAAATCGACTTCGAAGTGTTCCTTGGTCGTCTCAACGAAATTGGAATGAACGTCAGTAGGATCCGGCAGATTGCCGATCTGGGGGGCATGTTTCCGCGCCTCCGGTCTCAGCTCACAGCGAACGCGTTGACAGGTGAGGCGTACTTGTTGCTCGATTCGCCGCAGAACCCACCACCAGCCATGGAACTTGGGTTCGTCCCGAATCGGGTCTACGTTCCATCGATGCCCTCGACACTTGCAACGGTACAAGATCGGCTGCCTGCTCTCTTGGATCGCGCGGATACAACGCTCCAAACTCTCAGAGAGATTGTGACCAGAATTCCGAATAGCCTAGACCGAAGTGACCGGTTCTTCACAAACGTAGAGCGCATCATGCAAGAAAGCCAACTGCCCGAGCTGAGCGCGGAATCGCGGAAGTTCTTTACGACGACGACCGGACAAATCAGTCAGATGAGCGCTCAGATGGATGGAGTTATGGGCAGGGACGGAACTCTCGTCAAGTTCTCGGAAGAGGCAAGGGCGACGATCCAGGCCGCCGACTTTCCCGGCACAACGCGATCGACCCGTGAAGCAGCGGACAGTTCCAGACTTGCCGCCGATGAACTACGGCGATCCCTCCCTGTTTTTCGAGATTCGCTCGCGCAGCTACGCGATCTCGCGAGACAGCTCGAGGAGCAGCCCGAGTCGGTAGTCTACGGCCCGCGACCAAGAACGGCGAAACAACCATGACCCATGCCTTCCGAGCGGCAACTCTTCTCGTGGCCACGATCGTATGCCTAGGCGCCACTGGCTGCAGGCTCCGACGCCCGAACGCGGTTCCTGTCCGTACAATCGAGCCCCAATTGCTCGAGCCACAGACCGAGAAGCCAGAACAAGTAACCAAGGCTCCCGACGCGACACCGGTCAGGCTTCTTGATACCAATGCACAGGGCAACATGGGTCGCCATGTAGTGCATCAGCAAGCGAATGGTGAACTGCTCACGGATCCAGTCTGGCGATGGTCGGCTCCCCCTGAGCGGTATTTGGACATGGCGCTACGCCTGCAACTGGAAGCAAGCCCAAGCATGCGCCTTGTCGATACAAGCGGTGCGCCAACATTGGCCGCGACTCTCCTCGTATGGGATCTGGAGTCCAGAGAGGGCACACAGCTTGTTGGAGCCGTGGAATTCCAGGTCACCTGGACCGACCGGGCCGTCAATACACAGCTGGTGCGCGACAGCGAGCCAGTCTTGGCAGAAAAACCTGGTGATCTGCCTTTGGCCGCTGGCCGCCTCTTTCGCCGCCTCGCTTCAAAGGGTCTTACGCTGGCGGCCAGTAAGCGATGAGCAATTGCTGAGTTGCTATGCCGCGATGGGGGCAAATCCCGACGAGTGGACCTACCGGGCACACCTCAACGTTCCGAATTGCCCTACGATCATTTCCATTAGAGTTTGGTCTTGTCTCGTACCAATGGACCCTACGGAAGCGACAAGTCCGCGTTAATACGAATTTCCCCCGGTGTGATCTGAACGGTCCTTGTCCACTCTTTACCGCTCAACACGACCTTTACAACATGCTCGCCCGTGTAAAGGACGATTTGGGAAGGCGTGCTGCCATAGAACTTGCCGTCGACGTAGATTTCTCCTCCGCTCGGCGACGAGGTGATGTGAACTCTCGCTGGGCTTTTTGCCACTGCCGACACAGATTCGTGAGGAGTCGGTTCGGGCGCCGTTGCCTTTTTCTCCCGGCTCCCGAACGTGTAAGTAATCCCGACCAGCAGCCTCAAACGACTCTGTCCTTCATTCGCCAACTGAGTCCTCATGAAGTCCAGGTTTCCACGCGCTGACCAGTGGGGAGAAAGCAGGTATTCGGCACCGCCACCTACAAGCCAAGCAAAGGCGGTGTCTGATGCCGAAACTGAGTCGGCGGCTGTTGTCACGGTTTGAGACAGGTGCGACATCCCAAACTGGGCCTCGCCAAACGGATTCAGCTTGTACTTGTTGGTCCATTTAGTCGAAAAGAAGATACGAGGCCCCACGACAACGCTCTGCAGATGGCTTTTGACCGCGATAGGCCCAGTCTGAGTGAAAGTGAACGTGCCGAGCGTGGTGTTATCCCAGCTGTTTTCGTAATCGACTGCAGCGGTTATCCGCTTCGTGAACCACCAAGCGCCTCCCACGTTGAAACCGTCTGTTCCCGATTCTTGAGTGATGTGAGCCCAACCCCCACTAACCTCCAGGCCTTGTCCTCGCGCAGTACCCGGCAGCAAGAGAATTAGCAAAAAAAAGATCGAACAGAACGATAGGCCCGGGAATACATTACGAGTACGCATATCGATTCCCTCTGCGCGGTACAGCGAAGATTGGAACAGGGCACGGAGGGGAGTGATTAAAGCAACGGGCCAACTTGGCGCAAACTGTCAAAAATAGCAGCACTGAGCCGACACGGCTGATAACGTTTCCAAAATCCTATTTCCTGGCCGCCGCTATCATTGATCTCGGGGGCGCTGCAGTCGCGATTTTGTGCGCCTGCCGGAGAACGTGCTCTTGCTCTCAATACTCAAGTTCTCTGTTTTGAGACCCGACTTGGCTCAATTTGGCTCCAAATCCTTTTGGGGAAGCGACGCAGCACCATGACAACGCGGGACTTAGAAGTTTTGCTCAACAATTCGATCCCCCACCGCCCCTACCACAAAACTGATCGCTGCGCGTCTCGTAAGTGATTGAGCAGCGCCCAAAAGCCCAGCGGCGAATGCTGAAGTGTTCAGTCCTCGCCCGGCTCGCGAGCGAGGCGGTGCCCAAGTGCTGCCTAGAGTACACGGATGGTCGGCCACGGCCCCTAAGGCTTAGCCAGTCAGCCGCCGTGGAAGCGCAGCGCTGGACTGCTGCCGCCGTCACACGGAACGAGAAATGACTAATTCGGAATGTCGTTCAATGACGCGGAGGTTGGCTGCGAGACTAAAGTCGCATTGGGCGGGTTCAAACCTCGCCCTCTTTCTTTTTCTCCGCTGGCGGTTTCGCGGCTTTCCACTATTGATGACTAATCTCGGCTGACGTGGCTTGTCGGATTGCTACGATTTGACCGTTCGGGTCTCTCAACTCTGCCGGGGTGGCGTATGTGTCACCAAGATTTTCTTCGTTAGCGCCTCTGCGATATCAGCCGCCGTCACTTTGGCAATTTCATGCTCGACGCGGTCGTGGAACTTCTTACGAAGCTCCGCAAGTGTGGTGGCCAACTCGCTCTGCGCATCGTTAATAGCTGGTTCGACTAAAATAGTTATAGAAATATAACTAACCATAATGTAACGCTCCGTCGAATGCGCGACAAGGGGATGGTGGAGTTGGTGCCGTCTTAGAGTCAACCGCACAGGGGTGAACGCTTTTGCCTGGCCTACGTTGCGCCCTTCGGGCGAGCTAGCGGGGAAAAAGATGCTCGGCTCAGACGAAGTCCTATCACTTTTGCCAGTGTTCGAGACTTCTTCTACGGCGTAGCCTGACCTGGACGACGATGTTTTCATGAAAGCTAGGGAGCAGACCGACGATGCCTGATCACCAACCTTGTGGGCGGAGTGGTTGTTCGGAGTCTGGGATTGCCACCTTTGGTGCGGAGACTCTTTGCAGTGAGCATTTTGTCGTTGCTTGTTATGAAGTGCTGGAGCGTCTGGACCGTGGTTTGACGTTGAGTGCAAGAAGTGCGACCGAAGCGAGAGAAGCGAAACGTGTGGCAGACGAATGCGCCCGCGGGGTGCTCGACGTTTCATTGAACGCGGCCGGATTAAGCAATCTGCAAAAAGCGCGTTTACTCGATGTCCTGCTCTGGGCTGCCGATATCCCTGGTAGGAACTCCGCCGTGATTCCTGCCTCCAGGTCAAGGCACGTGGGAAAGATGCAGGTGCAGTAAGCCAAGCTTGTAGGAGTTTTACTGTTACCTGGTAATACGCGGAAATCGGAAACTTAGCGTCCACGGCGCTTTCTAACGGTTCCAACCAGTTGGATCGGCGTATGGCTGGTAACGCCTCCATGCGGTGAGACTTATAAATTACGGATGCAATTTCGATCCCCACCGCCCTACCGAAGCTCAAAAGTAGTTTGAGAATGGAATCGCCTAATCGCGAGCTGGACGTCACCATTGCACGAGGATTCGCAGCCAAAACTCCTGAACTCTCTCAACAGCGTTTTCTTGTTCGGTCGCGAACCTTCGCCCCGCGCGAAGAGGTTGAAATGACAAGCTCCACCACCGCTTCAGTTGCTTCCGCTCAGAAGACCGCGCTCGTAGTTTCCTCCGGCAGCGATATCGATGAACTGCTCACGAGTGTCCTGGTCGCCGAAGGCTGGAACATTCAACGCGTTGTTGACAATCAAGATGCTCTCTCTCTCGCAAGAACGAAGCCGTTCGACTTGATCATCACTGGGCGGAAAACCAGCGGCCCCGAGGATCTTGAGCTCCTTCGCTTAATCAGAAGCGCTCGCCCTCACATCCGCCTGATTATTCTGACCGATAAATGGACTCCAGGAGATGTCATCGCCGCCATGCGCCAAGGCGCCTTCAGTTATTTCTCGGCTCCGTTCGAGCCTTATGCGCTCGCCCAGATGGTGCGCGCGGCCATGACCGAGCCCTCCTGGGACGACGGCATCGAAATCCTTTCCGCCACTCCCGCCTGGGTTCGCTTGACGGCCAGATGTGATCTTCCTACCGCAGATCGCCTGGTCCAATTCCTGCACGGAGTCGGAGGCATTCCCCAGGCCGACAAAGACCAGATCATTTCCGCCTTCAGGGAAATTCTAATCAACGCCATGGAACATGGCGCGCATTTCGATTCCAGCCAGCACGTGGAAATCTCCTTCGTCCGTTCTCGTCGCGCGATAACCTGCCGCGTCAAGGATCCCGGCCAAGGTTTCTCGCTCGACGAACTTCGTCACGCATCCACAGGGACCTCGCTTGAGGATTTGTTCAACTGTGTGGCGGTTCGGGAAGAGAAAGGCTTGCGGCCGGGCGGCTTCGGCATGCTACTGGCAAAAAAACTCGTCGACGAGCTGATCTACGATGAAAAGGGTAACGATGTTCTGCTTATCAAGTATCTAAGTCTCGCCAGCGACAAATCCCCATCGCCTGATTAAGAGCACTAGCCGCCCGTGACTGAGGCGCGACCCGATCTGAGCCGCGCCCATGTTTAGTGCCGATGAATCTCGGCTGATCGTGGCCTGCCGAATTATCAGAATCTCAGCGTTGGGGTCTCGCAGTTCGGCTTGAGTGGCATGACGCGTCACGAGAATTTTCTTCGATAGCACCTGCGTACAGCCGAAGCCCCAGTCATACCCCTCCCCGCATCGCAGGGGACCGTAGATTTTGACAGTTGACCCGACATTCCCAGCGTCGTAGAAGAAGAGTGAGCATTTGTCGCACCAAGGGCAGCCCCTGGGACCGCCTAGCTTCCGCTACCTCGATAGTTCTTGCTCCCAATCGCCAAGACCTGACGCGCTCAGGCACGGAGGTACCAATGAGCGTAGATACGAAAAGGCTTCATATCCTAGTCGATGATGGAGTAGCTCTGCTGGCTGCCATGATGCGATCCGGCCTGTTGATCCTTGGTGGAAGACTAAGCTCTTGCGGTCAGTGGGTGCGCGGGAGAATGGTCGAGATCCGATGGAAAGCGATACTCGAACGACAGATCGTAAATAGAACGGCTCGGCTGAAAGAGGCATGGCTCGCCAAACAACTGACGGATCCAGTGGATGCGACAGTCCTGTTGGATGACAAACACCACCTGGTAGTGGCGAATCAGGCCGCACTTTCGATGCTCGGGATTTCCGAACGAAACATTAACAAATTCACGATGGACACCTTCGTTTCCTACCGTGAATCCGGTTTTAAGTGGGTTGGCCAGTCTTCCATGAAGAAGACGAACGGGTGGCGCATCTGCAAGATCCGGCGACTGGACGGTAGCTCGATGGTGGGTGAATTCATTTTTCAAGCCAATGTCTCCCCAGGAAGACACTTATCAAGGTTTCGCAATGTGGTCTCTTGCAGACATGTACCCTCACAGATATCCAAAATGGAAGTCGGACCGAGCTGACGGCAGATCAACACAACTTCGGTATTTTCAGAATCTAACAGTCCTCAGAATCTAACTTCACACTAGACTCTCTCTTTGCTAGAGTACGCCGAGTCGCGCCTGATTTTTAAGATGCATTCCCGGAAGGGCTTGCAAGAATGGAAGGCACTATGGGCGCACTTGATGCAGTTCTTGACGAAGCTGGGAGTAGGTTCGGCATCAGCGGCAGCAAAATAACCACTCTTCTCTCATCGCTTCTTTCCTTCGTGGACGAACAAGGTGGCGGATTGACTGGTCTTGTCGATCGCTTCCGCAAAACAGGATTGGGAGACTCGGTCTCCTCGTGGTTGAGCGGCGGAGCACAGAACGTAAGCGCCGACCAGGTGGAAGCTGCTCTCGGGCGAGATACTGTCAGCAATCTAGCTGCTAAATCGGGGCTCGCGAGGGGCGTGGCTACTTCGGCGCTGGCGTTCATGATTCCGCGAATTATCCAGCGCGTCTCTTCTGGAGGCATGATTCCCACTCATCTGCCTAGCGATTTGGCCTCCTACATGACCGGGCCCACGGCCGCCATCGCCTCCGGCGCGAGGCAAGCAGCGTACACGGCGGAACGTGCGGTGCAAAAAGGCGGGTTTCTGCGGCGCTTCTGGCCTCTACTAGCGCTTCTGGCGGTGTTTCTGATTGGACTGATGATCTGGGGAGGTCGGAGTTCGACGCGGAGCGTGGCGTTCAACGCGGACGACCAAGCTCGACTGGCGGGACAGAAAGCGGCGGCGGCCCTCGCCGCATTGAAACCAGGATTCTCAGCGAACGACCTAGTGGGAGCGCTCAACCTGGGAGTCATCAACTTTTCAACAGGAAGCGCGCAGATCCCCACAGACAATTATGAGTTTCTGAACAAGACTGCCGCCATGGTGAAGATGACCCCCGCGGGGACAATCATCGAGATTGGAGGACACACGGACAATACCGGCGACTCCGCAACCAATCAGCATCTCTCGCAGGAGCGAGCGGACGCGGTGCGGGACTATCTAATCAAGCAGGGAGTGGACGGTTCTGCGCTTATGGCCAGAGGGTATGGCGACAGCCGCCCGGTGGCAGCCAACGACACCGACGAGGGTCGATTCCGGAACCGCCGCATCGAATTCAGCGTGGCTCCCCAATAGCCCATTCTAGGCACCTGGTAGCGTTGTAGGGTCCGGAAGATCAGGGCAATCTTTCCGACTTTTTTCGTACAACTATTTTTCTGACGCTAAACAGGAGAAAGAGAGGAGAAAGTGACGGGGCGGAAGTGTTCTTTGGAGCACGCCGAACGGAGCTAAGGGTTTCGACGAAAGACTTGCGCTATACTAGTACTGGTACCGGAATGATGCTGGGAGAGCGCGAATGGTTCGGATACTTGCCACGCTTGGTTGGTTGAGAGACATCGGAATTGTGCTGTTATTTCTGGCCGGGAATCAGATTCGCCATAGCTCTTTTTGGGTGGGAATTGCAATCCAACTATGCGCCGTGGTGGTATTCACAGAACGTTTCTTGTGGTCTTGGCACCTGTACGATCTACAGGAAGCGCGCGCCAGAGCAGACCGGTCTAAACGCTAACGCCCTAAAACACCAGCCACTTTTTAGAGACGCTGAAAAACAGATCACTAAATCACTAAGAGCTAGGAAATCCCTAGCGATTTGTGGAGAAAGCTTTCTCGCGCGGCGTTATTCGTCTTGCTGGATAGCAAGATAGACCTTCAGCTTCGCCTTGCGGCACGTCGGGAATTGCATTTTCTTCAGCCGCGGAAGGATTGAAACCGCGTACGGTGCTTATAGGAAGCAAGCCTTTGTTCGGCAGCGGCAGCTCGAGCTGCAAAGCCCCGCGATGAACTGAAATGTGTCGCTATCACATAGCGGAACAAGACCGAACATGCTTGATACATTCTCACAATCGGTGCCGCGGGTCACATTGAGGTGCAATCTTGTGTCTTGCGAACGGGCAAACTCAAGACTAGCATTTCAGTCGAGAGGCATCCCTCCATGTTAGTCAACCGGCTCATCCAACTGATTGAGAACCATTCCGATTCGTTGACGGAAAAAGTGTTGCGCGACGCCCTTACGAACGAAAAGACTGCCTCCTTCAAAAACGTTCCTGCGGAGGAACTTAGACCACGCGTCGCCGCTCTCTACGAAAATCTGAGCAAGTGGATCGGCAATCCGAACCAAGAGGACATCCGGCGGGAATATGAAGATTGGGGACGTACACGGTTCAGGCAAGGGATCCCCTTCAGCGAAGTCGTTTATGTGCTGATACTTACAAAGAAGCATTTGAGGAAGTTCATCCGTGAACACGGGCTAGTGACGTTTTCCGGGGATCGCGTGACGCCAGACGAGTTTGTGCCCGTCGAACTTTACTCCATTCAAGAGCTGAACTACTTGGTCGGGGATTTCTTTGACCGGGCGCTGTACCATCTGGTGCGCGGTTATGAATCGGCCGCAGTGGCTCCACTCGCAAAGGTTTCATGACAACTACGCAGACTATTCATCCTAATGCCAGCTATTCGTGCAAAAGGTGTTCGTCGACATCGAAGCGGTTTACGAAAAATGACTTCAGGCATGCGATCTTTATCCGATGTGGCGACGTCATACAGGATTTTTAATGACGATTGCAGCCAGCGAAGGCAGCGCTCGCAGTTCCCCTGATACATGCCCTCGGAACTGCTACCTCAGAGAGAGCGCTTGATCAGGACTGCGGGTAAAAGCAAGAGCACTCTCTTTTTCGCCTCGAAGTGCGCAACATGGCCGGTTTGTCCCATGCGCCTTTGGTCTAGCGCCGCCGACCTCCGCCCATTCGAACCCGGCCGGAAGTGCGCATCGAACTGAAGTTCTGAGTACGCTGTGCTCCTTTGCTGCGCATTTCCTGTTGGGATTGCAGCTTTGGCTCGGGCTTGTTGACCGCCTGCCAGCCACTTCCACTGTTGCTCGACCAGTTGCCGCTCTCTCTGTTGTAGCGGTACACCGTGCCGTCCTTGCCCGCATAGACGTTGTTCTTCCCGGCGGCGATACCTGCATTCGTGTTGGTGTTGTAAACGAAGCCACCGCGATTCGCCGTACCCTGACCGCTATAAATGTTTCCAACATATCCCGCGCCGCCACCGGCCACGATTCCAGTATTCGGGTTGTACGTCGCTCCGCCTCGATAGCCGGCAGTGTTGCCAGTGTAGATGTTGGTGTTGTAACCGCGTCCCGCGAAGGTGCTCCGGCCGGTCTGAGTGTTGTAATACCCACCCCGGGTCGCAGCTCCATAATTGCCAGTATAGGGATTTGCCCACGCCGCTCCGGTGCGCGAATACGCCGTGTTGCCCCACACCCCGTACACATTCGCGACCGCGGCTCCGCCCCATGCGCCCCATCCGTAATATGGATACCAGCAACATCCGTAATAGCCCATCGGTCCCCACCACGGGTAATACCAAGGATAGTAGCCATATCCATAACCGAAGCCAAAGCTCCATCCCGTATCCGAGCTATATGTGAAGCCGGCCCCCACGCCGTAGGTATACGGCCAGCCATACCACACCGTCGAACCGATATACGGCGGGTAATACCAACCCGTCCCGTAAACCACAATCCCGGTGCTGGCAGACACTACCGTGCCGTAGTATCCCGGCGTGTAGCCGACATACACCACCTCGGGTGTTGAGCTGTAAACCTTCACATAAGTCACGTAGTACAGCTGAGAATTCGGCGGAATTTCGTAAATCTCTGCCGGCACCTTGTCCGCTACCACCCACGGGCCTTGCGGCGCCGGCGCTCTGAACCATACTCCAGCTTCCACACAGTAGTACTCGTTCTCAGACACTTTGATGACAGCAGCATTCGTGTTTCTGGCGTAACTCAACGACGTGCCTTCAATTGGCTCAAATTTCGCTTCGCCGTCATACTGCACGGTGACCTTTGCCTCCGAGCGAGTAATGGTTGCCGTTTGCGGAATCGAGTTGGCGATCAACGCCTCTTTTGCTTCAGCTGTTCCGGGCACCGACGCCCGCACACCCGCTTTGGGATTATCCGTTGGAATTTTCGCGAAGTCTGGGGGCATCTGCCGCGCAATCACGAATGTCCAAGGTCCATCGAGCGTCGGGCCTTTGAACCAGCGGCCCGAGATCAGAAGGTAGTATTCGCCGTTAAGCCGGAAAATGTTGCCAGTGGTATTGGCCACATACTCTAGGCCGGTGCCCACGATGGCATTGAATCGGGGCTCGCCCTTGATCTCGATCAACTCCGCCGGTCCAAACACAACGTACACCATCGGAATCTCTGCTTTCTTTCCGCTCTCTTTCAGTGAAGGTTGCTGCTTGGTTTGTTGGCCCTCGGGATTCTGTGCCTGGTTCTGGCTGACGATAGATTCCTCAGCTTTCTTCATGTCGTCAGGTAGCTTCGTGGCGTACTCCCACAGTCCTTCTATCTCTTTGGCTTGAAGCCACCAGTCCTGCACGCGCAAGTAGAAACGCTTCTTGTCATTCTCGTAAAGAATGATTGATCTCGTGTTGATCACCCTTTGCAGTTTGGTGCCGGGCACCTCGACCATCTGCGGCCTGCCGTCAATCAGCACCTGTAGTGAAGGTTTTTGAGCGATGATCACCTTGGGCGGGTCGTTATTCACCTCGACACCCTTGACCAGTTCGCTGACCGGTTCCAGCGCCGCTTCCAGCCGGTCGAGCGAAATGGTTCTAGCGGTGGCCGGTAACTTCTTTTCTAAGAGTGCAGTCAGCGTGGCTTCCTTGTCGCTTGCCACCGAAAATTTCACTCTGGCAACCCTTGCCTGGTCCAGCGTCACTAGTCGGTTGACCTTATCCACTTCCGTGCGCGCCTGGAACCAAACGACTCCGTACTTGGCGGCGCCATTTTTTCCGGTCTTCAACTCGACAGCACAATAGAGGTCGATAAGGTTTTCGTTCCATTTGTCCACTTGGGGAGGATAAATTGTGAAGGAGTCGGTCCCACTGTGGAAGGTGCGTGGCCAGCCAGTCTCTGACGGTTCCTTCGTTTGTGTCTTAACGTTCTTCGGTTTTGGGGCATCCGGCAGAGATTGCTGCGCGTTGGCACTACGGAAGAACAGCGAAAGCAGTAAGAAGAGGGCACACAGGAGCGATGATGCCGCGGCGGCGGGGCTACGCTTTTGCATGGTCAGACCTCCGGCGCACGTCCGCCGTGCACTCTCGTTGAAAATCCGGCACCTCGACAGGCACCAGCATTCCAGACTTACGTCCGCCTTGTTCTGCCGTCGAACTAACTCCGATTCTGCGTGCAGCCAATCGTCCAGATCATGCCCGCACCGTCGAACGACTCAACCTGCCGTAGAAACTGGAATGGGCACCACCAAACAGACTTCGCCGAATGGCTCGAACGGTCGCTTCACGAATCTGCTCCCTTTCCGAGCTATGTTGCTCGAGGAACAAGACTTAGAACCGTAGACCCGGATCGGAGCTACACCGAGCAGCAGCGGAGGCGAGAGCATGACCGCCGCATCGATCTGGGCACAATTGGTATTTATGACAGGTGGCAGCGTGCCCGTCGTGTTCCTCTCTTCTTCGGCGAATTTGCGTATTTCCGCAAATCTCGCGCTTCGAAAAAATCAATACCTCGCGAGGTCTCAACACTAACTTGCTCACGATCCCCCCGCCCCTACCAGTCCAACCGATTGAAAAAGGCAAGTGCAAAATGGTCTGGCGGCAGAAAGGCATGCGTCGTCTGGATGCAGCTACTGTATATTCCAGGAATCGTTCGCAAAAAGAGCGCCGACAGCTCCGCTGTCAACGACGGAATGGTACTCGAACCGAAGGCATTCAAATTCGCGTTACCCGGCATTGTGAGGCAAATGATGGTTCGCGCCCTGGCAGGTTGGTTCTGCGTGGCAGCAATGCTGTTGTTGGTGACCGCGATCGGCGCGAACGCACAAGCGCCGACAGCGCAAACCGACCGAGTGTTGTTGGTCCCGCTCGGCGGCCTGGAGCAATGGATCAGCATTCGCGGTGAGGACCTCTCCAATCCGGTGCTGCTCGTCGTGCACGGCGGCCCTGGGGAAGCGCAATGGCCCGCCGCCGAGATTTTCAAACCCTGGGAAAAGAAGTTCACGGTTGTGCAATGGGACCAGCGCGGAACCGGCCACACCTACGGCCACTACGGTGAAAAGACCCCGGACGTCACACTCGATCGCATCTCCAAAGACGGAGTCGAACTCGCGGCTTATCTCTGCCGTGAACTTCACAAGAAGAAAATCATCTTGCTCGGCCACTCCTGGGGATCGCTGGTTGCGGTCCATATGGTTCAACTGCGCCCCGAACTGTTCTCCGCCTACGTGGGCACCGGCCAGGTCTCCAGTTGGGCCGCCAACGTCAACTCGCAGTTCGACCTCCACCTCGCCAAGGCGCGCCGGGAAGGGGACGAGGCCCAGATCAAAAAGCTTGAAGCCATCGGGCGCCCCGACCCCACCAACACCAAGCAGTACTTCAGTCTGGGCTCGCTGATCAGCATCATGGCTCCCTCGGATCAAGCCTGGATCAAACACTTACGCAGCCAGTTCTCCGAACTCAAAGACCGGGAGCCGGAACAAGCCAAGAATCTCGAAGCTGGCATGATGTTCACCGCAGAGCGTGTCTTGCCCGATCAGGTCGCCGCCGACTTGCCCAAGACCGCCTGCGACCTCCACACCGCGTTTTTTGTGATCAATGGCCACGACGATCACGTCACGCCGACCTCGGCGGCCGTCGATTACTTCAACTGCGTCAAGTCACAGAAGAAAGAACTGGTCTTGATCCCGAACGCGGGCCACTTTGCGTGGATGACCGTTCCCGACAAGTTCCTGGAGGCCTTAGTTTCCAAGGTCCGACCAGTTGCGATCGCGCGCGACGCAACTCAGTTCTAGATACAAGACAAGCTGGACAATCGATACTGCATTCTCTAGGTCGGCAATTCGGGAGTTATCCAGAAACGGGGTTTGAAACCATCCGCTTCTGAATGAATGACCATACGGAACGCGGCGCAGGAGGCCGCCAGTATGACTTCGGGAAAAAACAAGCAACGCTCACGGGCCAAATCAAACGATATTGTTCCTGAATAACCAACAATTGAACATGTCGCTGGTCGACCGTCCGTCGGCTCCGCCATGCGCCTATCACTCGTACCGCAGAGCTTCTACGGGATCCAGCCGCGCTGCTTTGATGGCGGGATACATGCCAAAGAACAGGCCCACGCTCATGGAGACGCCCACAGCAAGCGCGATCGCCCAGAGCGGAATGGATGAGGGGAGACTAGGCACCAGAGCACTTATGAGCAGGCTGATACCACCGCCCAGCAATACGCCGATGACACCACCAGCGCCCGTCAGCACAACTGCTTCCGTGAGGAATTGCCATATAACGTCGCGGCGGCGTGCGCCAACTGCTTTGCGCACACCGATCTCACGCGTGCGCTGCGTCACCGCCATCAGCATGATGTTCATCACACCCACCCCACCCACCAGAAGCCCGATCGAACTAATCACGGAAATCAAGAGCGCCACCGAGGAAGTAATCTGGCGAAATTCGTCGGCGATCTGCTGTGCACTGGAGATGCCGAAATTATCTGGCTTGCTGTAAGGCACGTTTCTCCGCCGGCGCAATACCCCGCGGATTTGGTCCTCCGCCTCCGACATCAGGCCGGGATAAGCCGTGGCCCCAACGAAGTGCTCGTCATCTTGCGGCTTGTGCTTGTGGTAACTGCGATACGGCACCATCACTGCTTTGTCCGCGGACTGATCTTTGACGAACCCGCCTTTGCGCGGCTCAAGAACCCCGATCACTTCGTAGGTGACACCGTCGATCATGATCGGCTTACCCAGTGGCTCGATATCCGGGTACAGCGTCTTTGCAATGTCAGAGCCAATCACCGCCACATCTGCCCGGTGCGCGTTTTCAGCTTCGCTGAAGAAGCGTCCGATACGTGGCCTGGAATTGAATACCTCTTCCGTGGCGGGAAGTGTACCGTTGTAATCAATTCCAGAGACTTCTTTGCTGAGGTACCTCGCCGTGACGGGCCCGCGCGAAGGGCCTTCTTCCACAAAGCGTGGATAGAGGCTGACCGTGACAGCACGCACCGCCGGGCAGAACTGTTCGATAGCCTCGGCGTCCTCCAGTGTGAGCGGTCTGCGCGCGCGTTCCTCAGACGTCAATCTCCCCGTATGAATTCCAGGATCGAACCGAAAGATGAACAGCGTTTCCGGACCGTAGTCTGTCAGGTAGTCATTCACATTGCTGTAAACACCCACGAGAATGGAGACTACCGAGAGCAACGCAGTAATACCGATGACCACGCCCAGCACGGTCAGGAACGAACGCATCTTGTTCTCACGCAGGGTCGTGATGGCCATCCGCCCATTCACGCCGATATTTATGCGCATGCTGATCTCTCCACCCGCCTAGAATTCCTGGCGAAGCGCTTCAATAGGCGGCAAGTTTGCAGCTTTCTTAGCAGGGTAAACGCCGAAAAAGATGCCGACCGCAGCCGAAATTACTTCCGCGATAACGACCGCCGTAAAGGGGACGCTCATCGGCACGGAGGTTGTGGCCCTTGTGAGTCCGGAAATGGCATAGGCCGCTATCACGCCGATCGCTCCGCCAACCGCGGCCATGACGGCCGCTTCGACCAGGAATTGCAAGAGGATATCGCGATGGCGCGCGCCCAGCGCCTTGCGGATCCCAATTTCTCGCGTCCTCTCGGTTACCGTCGCGAGCATCACGTTCATGATTACGACTCCGCCGATCACCAGGAACACAGAGACCACCCCAATCATGGCCGTGGCGATCACGCCGGTCAGATTCTTCCACAGGTCCATGAGCGTGGCAGAATCAAAGATCCCGAAGTTATCCTGCTCGTTGGGAGGCAGATGCCGGCGCGCCCGCATCAACGCGCGTGTCTCATCCTGCGTCCGTTCCATCCATTCCGCCCCGCGCGCCTGGATGTTCACCCAGATCGTCTCCTGCGTCCCATAGACCTTGAAATACGTCTGGATGGGAATGTACACGAAGTTGTCTTGCGACTGGCCGAGCACCGATCCGATCGGTTTCGCAATGCCAACAACCTGGAACGGCCGGCCGTCGATGAGTATTTCGCGCCCGATGGCGTCTACGTTGGGAAACAATTTTGTGGCGACGTCCTGGCCGATCATCGTCATAAGCGCGCGGCTCTGATCGTCGCCCTCGGTAATGTATCGGCCATCCGCGGGTGTCACGATGTCGATATCAACCATGTTTGCAGTAACCCCTCGAATGTTACAGTCCTCCAGGCTTTGTGAACCCACGCGCACTTTTCCCGACGTGCGCAACTCCACTCCCACACGCTCCGGCAGCTTCAGGTTTTCGCGCAACGCTTCGTAGTCGTCCCAAGTCACTTTCTTGTTGCGCCGGTTCGCCTTCACGTACTCTTCCACGTCCGTGATAATGGGAAATCGCGTCAGCAGAAATACGTTCGATCCAAGATTAGCTACTCGGTCGGCAATATACCGATTTACTCCCGAAATCAGAGCAATCACCACAATCAGCGTGGAAACGGAAAGGATAGTCCCCAGCAGCGTCAGGAAGGAACGCATCTTGTGCGCGCGCAGCGTCTCCAGCGCTACGGTTACCGGCTCGCGTAGCAACACACGGCGTTTCATCGGTTCACACCCTTCCGTCTATTCTACGATCAATAGGGAGACAAGGTTTCGTCTGTAGCTCAAGTCCTGCCGGCACGATCGGCGGGGGGCCCGCCTTTCACGGAGCGAAAGGAAGCTCCGCCCTTGGTGTCCAGCTTCCGTTAAGTTGCGGCTACGATCGTAGCTAAAGTGCGTGGTACGACCCAAATCATTACGAACACCAGTTATACCGCTGCATGGCTGGTATTCGTGCGACGCGTGGAATAAGCAGAACGACTCACGGAATGGAGGCTGTCCGAAGATCGTCCTTGAAGAGGCTAGGGAAGAATTTCACAGACAGGGCGCAGCGCCTGCCGAAGGGCAACGCTTTATCATCGCCCAGCCTGATTCACATCATGTCGGCCGGCAGGAACAGATGTTGGTGGCGAAGCTCTGCCGTTCCCATCAGTCCGAAGCGAAAGCGAGAGAGAAGATCTCCCGCCCTGGCATGTATGCTGGCCGAGCGTCCGCCGGATCCAACAGTTCCGTGAACGCCAGGAAACCACAGATATGGGGCTACGATTCGGAGCATCCATCCGGACTATGGCTATGTCTCCTTGGGGCAGCCTGCATTGAGCCCCAACTTGTACCGGTGCTCACCGCCAGAAACCGTTCGAGCACTAACGAATAGAGCCCTCACATCACGAGTTCCCTGTTTGACGGTAAGAGAACCTCCTCCTGAGAGAAAAGCAACGAACTTGACCATGCTTCTCGAGATAGGTTGACTTCACGCCTGTCAATTCAACTAGTCGCCTCAGCTTTGCCTACCTGCCAAGCTCCAACAAAGGAAGCGAAACGCAGAACAAAGGTCCAACCCGAAGAAAACCATGAAAACAAAGAACACTCTTATTGCCGTAGGCCTTGCGCTTGGTCTGGCTGGTTACTCGCTGCCGGCGTTCGCGCAGGACTCAGGCGAGCCAGACAAAGCAGCGATCGAGAAGTCCTTTCCGTCGAAGCCGCCGTATTCTCCATACGCGGGGAGACCGTTTCCAACGCGCGTTTATTGGGGCGATACGCACTTGCACACTTCGTATTCGATGGATGCGGGCGCCTTTGGTGCGAGGCTTGGACCGAAGGACGCCTACGTATTCGCTAAGGGGAATGAAATCACCGCTTCGAGCGGACAACGCGTGAAGCTTTCGCGTCCGCTGGACTTTCTCGTCGTCGCCGATCACTCCGATGGCATGGGCTTCTTTCCGATGCTGCTGTCGGGTAGCCAGGATGTCTTGAACGACTCGCAAGGCAAGAAATGGTACGAAATGATTCAGTCAGGCAAGGGGGCAGACGCGGCTCTAGACATTGTCATCACCTTCGGCAAGGGACAGATGCCCAAAACTATCTTTCCGCTCCCGGGCACTGCTCCATACCGCAGCGCCTGGGCGGAGACCATCAAGGCAGCCGAGGAGGCGAACGATCCCGGGCGCTTCACCGCTTTCATCGGCTTCGAGTGGACATCGAATACCGGCGGCAACAACTTGCACCGCAACGTCATTTTTCGTGACAACGCGGCCAAGGCGAGCCTTGTTGAACCCTACACGACCATAAAGCCCCTGGGCAGTGACAACCCTCGCGACTTATGGAAGTGGATGCAGTCTTACGAAGACAAGACGAACGGGAGAGTGCTGGCCATCGCGCACAACGGCAACCTCTCGAACGGGCGCATGTTCCCGCTGATCGAATCGTTCACCGGCAAGCCGATCGACCGAGAATACGCCGAGCGACGTGAGCAATGGGAACGGCTCTATGAGGCGACCCAGATCAAAGGTGACGGCGAGACCCATCCGTTCCTCTCTCCGAACGACGAATTCGCCAACTTCGAGCGCTGGGACAAAGGCAACCTAGATCTTAGCGAACTCAAAAAGCCCGAGATGCTAGAGTTCGAGTACGCGCGCGCGGCGTTGCGAAACGGGCTGAAGCTTGAAAAAGAACTGGGTGTGAACCCATACAAGTTCGGGATGGTCGGCTCCACTGATTCGCACACAGGTCTCGCCGCCGTGGAAGAAGAAAATTTCTTCGGCAAGACATCCAGCGCCGAGCCAAGTGCAGGGCGCGCAGAACATCCGTTCATCAAGAACACCGCGCATCCCGGAGTTGTGGTCATGGGTTGGGAGACGAGTGCCTCCGGATACGCGGGCGTTTGGGCCACCGACAACACACGCGAAGCACTGTGGGACGCCATGCAGCGGAAGGAGACGTATGCCACCACCGGTCCACGGATGATCGTCCGCTTCTTTGCCAGCTGGGACTTCGTTGCGACCGACGCAAATACGCGGAGCCCTGCAGTGGTCGGCTATCAAAAGGGCGTACCCATGGGTGGCGATCTTCAACCGGCACCTGGGGGCAAGTCGCCCGCATTCCTGGTCGCTGCGTTAAAAGATCCGACCGGCGCGAACCTCGACCGAGTGCAAATCATCAAGGGCTGGCTCGATGGCAAAGGCGGGACGCACGAGAAGATTTACGATGTGGCTTGGTCGGGCGACCGCAAGCCTGATTCTAAGACCGGCAAACTACCTGCCGTGGGTAATACGGTGGATGTTCCGAACGCGACCTGGACCAACACCATCGGAACGCCGGAGTTGATCAAGGTCTGGAAGGATCCGGATTTCGATGCGGCGCAGAGCGCATTCTACTACGTCCGTGTGCTTGAGATTCCGACCCCACGCTGGACGGCGTATGACGCCAAATACTTTGGCATCAAGATGCCGCCTGAAGTGACGATGACCGTGCAAGAGCGCGCCTACACTTCGCCCATCTGGTACACGCCAGCGAAGTGAGTCTCCTATGCGCGCGACCCTGCGAAAGCTGATCCGTGAGCCGCTGTTTCACTTCCTCTTGCTGGGGGCGGTGATCTTTTTCATTGCTGGGCGGTCACGCAGCGTCGCTGTCGGCTCTGGGGAGAAGATCGTCGTTACACAAAGCCAAATCGAAAGCATCGTCGTCGGTTTCAGCCGCACGTGGATGCGCCCTCCTACTCAGGAAGAAATGCAGGGGCTGGTCGACGACTACGTACGCGAGGAAGTGTTCTATCGCGAGGCGAAGGCATGGGGACTGGATCAGGACGACATCATCGTCCGGCGCCGCATGCGGCAGAAGTTTGAATTCCTAAGCGAAGATCGGGCGGCGAGAAACGGTCCGCCCAACGAACAAGAACTCGAAGCTTACCTCCGGCAGTACGCGGACAAGTACCGCGAGGAACCGCGCTTTACTTTCGAACACATCTTTTTCAACCGCGAGAAACATGGACAGTCCGCGGAGGCTGATGCGAAGGCGGTGCTGGTGCGGCTGAATGGAAAGAACGGTGCTGCCCTCGATCTCGAAAAGCTCGGTGACGCCTTCCTCTTGCCTTTCCGGTTTGAGAAAGTCTCAGCGGGAGAGACGGCACGGCTCTTCGGCGAGAACTTCGGGAAGCAACTCGTATCCGTCGAGACGGGAAATTGGGCCGGTCCTGTGGAATCAAACTACGGCTTGCACCTGGTGCGCATCGACGAACGCGAACCGGAAACAGCCCCATTGCTGGCGAAGGTGCGCGAGGCGGTGCTCCGCGACCTGATGAATGAGCGGCGCAAGCAAGAGCTGGACGCGCAGTATGCCAAGCTGCGCGCGCGGTACACGATTATGGTCGAGCCTTCCCCAGCGCCAAAGGTAGCGCGGGCACGTTGATGCGGCGCCGGCTCACATTTGCAGTGGTCCTTCTCATGTTGGCGGAAGTTCAAACAGCCTATGCCCACGAAGTTCGCCCCGGGTATCTCGAACTCCGCCAGACAGACGCCGGGATGTACGCGGTCCTTTGGAAGGTGCCGGCCGTCGGGGAGCTGCGGCTAAGCATCCATCCTCGTTTTCCGGAGAACTGCCGACCGGTTGGCGAGGTAACCAGCTACCGTGGGAGCGATTCGTACACGGAGCGCCTGAGCATCGCGTGTCCGGGCGGGCTAAACGGCCGGACGATTGCCATCGTTGGGCTTGGCGCAACGATGACTGACGTGCTCGTCCGGATAGAGTTCGCCGATGGCACGGCTTGGACGCAGCGCCTGAAACCGTCGGTGCCGGCTGCAATGATTCCCGAGACGGTGTCGCGTCTAAAGACGGCTGGCGTTTATCTCAAGCTCGGCGTCGAACACATTTTGTCAGGCGTGGATCATCTGCTGTTCGTGCTCGCGCTGATTATTCTCACGCGCGGTGGCTGGAAACTGGTGAAGGCAGTCACTGCGTTTACCCTCTCTCACAGCGTCACGCTCTCCGCGGCGACACTCGGCTTTGTGCACGTGCCGCAGCGGCCGGTCGAGGCGGTCATTGCCCTGAGCATCGTCTTTGTCGCGACGGAGATTGTTAAGAGCCGGCGTAGCATCCAAAGCATCACCGTCTCCGCGCCCTGGACGGTGGCGTTCTGCTTTGGGCTGATACACGGACTGGGTTTTGCGGGAGGGTTAAGTGACGCGGGACTGCCAGCTTTACATATTCCAACGGCACTATTGTTCTTCAGCCTGGGCGTCGAGTCCGGCCATTTCCTGTTCATTGGCGTAGTGGTGTTCTTGATCGCCCTCACGCGCCGCGTCCGCATTCCATTTCCGCGCTGGGCGGAACTCGTCCCGCCCTACGCTATCGGCACCATCGCCATGTTCTGGGTCATCCAACGCCTCACCGCCTTGTGAACGAGCAGCCAACAAAGGGCAGAAGAAGGAAAACGATACGCAGACAAACCCTCCCGGCAGCGGAGATACTTAGAACCGTTGCGCCAGAGCCTACGCTAAGGAAGGTTGCGATCTGGAGGCTGCTTGTGACCGGAAATGTTCCACTTTCCGGTGGGCGCGGGACCTAACTCAGATTGTTATTTAATGGAGTAACCGCGAGCGTCCATACATGCAGAGAATGGTCGCTTAAATGTGTCGATACCTTGTTGGTATGTGGCGTTTGCTTGGGCTTCCTGCTGCTGTTGTTGTTGGGCAGTGGCCTGAGCGGCTTGCTGCTTGGATGCTTTGTTGGCTCGTCTTTGCTTTGCTCCACCCACCATAGTCCCGGCAGTGGCTCCGGCAGCTGCCCCTTTACCCGCTTCATCGTCCGCAATCGCTCCGATTGCAGCACCTCCAGCGGCACCCTTGGCGGCGCCCTTTACACGGCCCCCTTTTGCCTGCTTGGCATTGTCCGCAGCTGCCTGTTGCTCTGCTTTCTTCTGCTCTTCGGTTTTGGCGGCTGGGGGCGGAGCTTGAGGGTCAATTCCCGATTGTTGTTTGGCTGAAGCGAAGCACTCGTTTTCATCCTTCAGCTGTTGGTCCGCGCTCTGCTGGTTTTTAGGGTAGGCAAACATTCCAATACTCTTGGCAGGGGAAGCTGCGGCATCGGTTTGTTTTGCAGGGTTAGGGGCTGATGCTGGGCTGCTCGCTGGCGGAGATTGAGCAAGAAGAGGTGTTGCGAGGCAGAATGTCGCAAGTACTAGAAGGGGTCTCACCATGTCTCCTTGGGCTCCGCACCTGAACGCGCTGACGCGTCTAAGCCAATAGCTTTATTGAAAGATGATGGGGTTCGACCGTGCCGCTGTCGCCTGGCAGAAATGCCAGCGTCGTCTGACACAATGTCATCAGGAGAAAAAGTGGTAGCCACGCGAGAGAATTGCTTGGTCACTGGGGGAACGAATGGGTGAACCCGCTCGAGATCGACGTAGAGACCGGGCATTCTGTCTTACTGCGCGACGCCGTCATGGATCTGCCAGCACACCATGCGCGCCGTCCCGCCGTCGTTAAAGGTCAGCCCGTTGAAGCGCATCACATTCCCCGGCGCAATCGCGTTGGAATTCAGCATCTGCGTGTTGCTGTCCACGTAAACCTCGACGGACGACGGATTCTGCAGCGCCGTGGTTTGCCCGGGTTGCACCGCCAGGATGGGAAACAGGTCGTAGGCGGCGAGCGAGACGCTATACACCGTGAATCCGCCGCTGCTCGATACTCCCGTGATCGTTCCGTTGATGGTCTGCGGCATCAGCGTTATGGTCGTCGCATGCGTGTGCGTGCCTCCTGAAGTCACAATCACTTGCGAGGCAACCGAAACGTTTTGGCCGGCGATCATACTGGAACTATCAAACGTCGCGGAGAACGGAAGATTCGATGGCACCGCGATCTCTCCTGAGAGCTTAAAGGCGGTGCTGGCGTCGAACGAATAGGGGCTGAGGATGCCTCCTGGAACGACGCTCTGGTTGAACTCCTCATTTGTGCGGCCCAGGTCCACGATGGCGCCTTGCGCGCCAAACACCGTCCCGAGCGGACCTACCAGCACGTTCGTGGCGCCGGGGTCGTCTACCTCAATGCGGGTCGCCAGGAGCGATCCATCCGATTGAAGCGTAAGATCCAGGTTCGCGATCATGCCCGCAGCAAGCGCGGAGAAATTGCCGATGCCCTGGTAAACGGTGCTGGCGTTGGTCGCAATCGTAAAAGTCGCGCCGTCCGGATACGAAGGATTGTTAAAGCCGTAGCCGATCATCAAACTCAGGCTATTGCTCCCGCTATTGATCGAAGAAACTAGCCCATCGACTCCCCTTGCTTGGACCTGAGATTGCGGCATGGGTTCGACCGGAGTGAGCGTGAAGATCGGGGTTATCGCATATGTATCCGGCTGTCCGGCGCCCTGATTCGTGAACGTCGCGGATTGCGACACCTGCAAATCCAAAGAAACGGCCATGGCGCTGCCATGGATGGCTAGCGGGGCAGGCAGGTTCACGCTGGCCGTTTGTGGATTCGAGTTGGGCCCACCAACCGCGTCCGTAACCGTTTCGAGCGCCCCTGACGCATTCAGCATTACGTGAGTGAATTGGGCGTAGGAATAAGTAAGCGTCGCCGAGGTATATACATCCTGAGGCACCATCGCCGTTAGGAAAGGCGCCATCTGACCGTTCAAATGAATGAATTCAGCCTCCTGAGTTTGGGTGAATACATTGCTTTGTGGCGCTGCCAGAACGCTGACGATGGTGCCCGCCCGGTTTGTCAAGCTGATGCTGGTAATGTCGACGTAAAAGCTCGTGAACTGATCATTGGCGGTGCTGGACACCATCACGGCCACACTTGTAGGCGACGGTGCGGGAGGTGGCGCTGCAGGCATGCCGGCCGAACCACAACCTGCCGCAAGGTAGCCACATAAGGCCAACAAAAGAGAAAGCACGGCGAACACCGACGTCACACCGGAATGGCAACGAACGGGCTGGGATAGCGGGTTCATGGTTGCTCCTGGGTCGCGAATCCGCCAGATCCTTGGCGGGAGGTATCAATTAAATACTTTATCACCTTTATTGGCTATCTTAATTAGGGACCAATGGATACCGGGAAACGCAGTTCGTATGCGGCCGATGACCTCCTTTTTTCCGTCAGGCCGGATTCACTGAAAATGGCCAACCGACGGTTCAAGCCACACACTACTGGGTTCCCTCTCATAGCGGGCTCCCCAGGCACGCTACCCCGACCCATCCGGATATTTTGCTGATCATCTAGGACACTACTGGGGCTCCGTCGGCGTGCCAAGCCTAGGGGCGCCCTGAGACTGCAAACGCTCCGCTTCGGCGAGCTCGCGACGGGAATTTTCTTGCTGTCCCAATTGCGAATAGGCGTCGGCCAAAAATCGATGGACATCGGTCGAGTCAGTCCGCAGCTTGGCAGCTTTGCGCAAGTAAGGCAGCGCATCCAGCGCTCGTCGGTTTATGACAAAGAGCCGACCCAAAAGGAGATTTGCCGGAAAGTTATTCGCATCCGCGCGCAAGGCATTTTGAAATTCCTTCGTTGCGTCGTCAATGCGGGAAGTCTTTTGATACACCAGCGCCAAATAAAAGTGCATCATGGACGAGCCCGTCATCTGGGAGACCGCAGCTTCGAAATGCGGCAGAGCTTCGTCCCAACTGCCGGTCTTAACTAGAGCGCATCCTAATTCGTAGCGAGCGAAAGCATCATCCGGCTTCCTTTCCACCAAGGTCCGGAACGGAGCTAAAGCCTTTTGATATTCCCGCAGGGACATATAAGCCCTACCGAGTTGCAGCGAGGCGATTGGAGTGTTTGGTTCACGCTCCAACACCTGCTGCAAAACCGGCACGGCCTCTTGAAACTGTTCCTGTTCCATGTCCACCAACGCCTCATAAAGCAGGTTGGCAGTGTCAATCTTGTCTTTCGGATCCGCACCATCCTCGCTCTCGGCCTGCTTGGAAATTCCGGTAGTTGCGCTGAAGTAGCCGAGGGCGTGCAGGTTTTCTTTTTGCTCAGGACTCAACTCTGTTCGTTCTTCGGCCGACCCCTTTATCATTCGGATAAACTCCGCAATCTGTGCCGCGGCCGTGTCAGCGACCGCCTTGGACTGCGAAGCGAGGTTGTTCGCCGCAGACGGGTCCGCAGATTGGTCGTACAACTCGCGGGACGGAGCTTCAATGTACAAATATTTGCCAGTTCGCCAGGCGCGCAGTGTGCTCCAGCCAAAAGAAAGATGACCATACGCGCTTTCAGAAAACACCGGACGCTGCAAATCTGAATCAGTGCGAGGGTTGGCGACACTGGGCTGTTCCAATCCCATTTGCCGCAAAAGAGATTTGCCCTGCGTGACAGGGGGAACGGGCAAATGCGCGACCTGCAAAACGGTCGGAGCAACGTCTACAAGGCCAACTCGGTCGGCAATTTTCCCCGGGGCCGTTCGTCCGGGAAGTTTGAAGACCAATGGTACGTGAATCGTTTCATCATAAAGAAAAATGCCGTGATGTCTTTCTCCGTGTTCCCCAAACGCTTCACCGTGATCGGCCATTACGGCCAGCAGAGAATTGTCGAACAGGCCTCGCGCCTTCAGTCCGGCAATGAGCTTTCCCACCACTGAATCCGTGTAAGCAATCTCGCCGTCGTATGGCTCTGCCTGGTAGCGAGTGTTAAATGGTTCAGGTGGGCTATACGGATCATGGGGATCGTAGAGGTGCACCCAAAGAAAAAACGGCCCAGCGGGACGCTTGCTCAGCCAATCCAGCGCGCGTTTTACGACTTCTTCTCCACGCCGCTCCAGGCTGCTGTAGCGGTCTTCATTCCCTCGTCGCCTATGATATCCCGCGTCGTACCTGTCAAATCCACGCTCAAAACCTGGAGCCAATTTACTCGGGTCGAGCACGAGCGCTCCCACAAAAGCCGCCGTTCTATAACCATTCCTGCGCAGAATATCGGGAAGAAAAGGGAGAATTTTGCCAAGAGGATCACCCATGTAGTTCACATGATTGAACTCGGGATACGTTCCGGTAAGGATGACAGCGTGCGAGGGGGTCGTCAGCGGAACTTGCGCATAGGCTCGGGAAAAAATCATGCCCTCGCGGGCCAACGCGTCCAAATTGGGCGTAAGCCCGCGCTCCGAACCGAGGAAGCCCATACGATCAGCTCGGGTGGTGTCGAGGGTAATCAGGACAATGTTGGGGTGTTGGTTGTTAGCAGGCGGTTTTGAATAAGCCGGACTGGCACATGCCGTGAGCAAAGCGACGCAATGCAACAAGCGTTTCATTGGGGAAAATGTACTCATGGGTTTTCGAACTAGTTGCAAGGAAACTTCCTTTGCGAGTTGCTGAGTACATATGGCGAAATCTTCAATCAATTGTGGGCTCAGCATGCCTTCTACACCAAAGCTTTCTAACACAAGTCTCGATTTAATTTCACCTTGACGCACCGCCGGACTTTGAATAGTATCCCGCCAACAAAACCCCAACACCTGTTTCCAACCGCAGTAAAACGATTGTCGAGAGAAGAGGCAACGGAATGAAAGCGATTCGGTTTGCGGCCATCACGCTCTGTGCCGTGCTTTCTGCGACAGTGCTTTTCCATTCTACGTCCGCGCAGACAACGTTCGGCACAATCCTCGGAACGGTCACAGACCCTTCCGGCGCAGTGCTGCCGAACGTGACCATCACGGTGATCAACCAGGGAGAAAACACGTCGCGAGAAGCGCTAAGCGACGCACAAGGAAATTACCAGGTTGAGAACCTGAAGGCGGGCCTCTATACGATCAAGGCGCGGGTCGCGGGCTTCCGCGAAATGACCACCGTCGATATCGTTGTCACCGCTCGGCAGATTGTTCGCGCCGACGTGAAACTGGTGATGGGAACTGCGGCGGAACAGGTCACGGTCGTGGCCACTCCTGAACTCATCAATACGGAGTCTCAATCGATTTCTTCGAGCTTCGACAGCAACGAAGTGCTTGAACTTCCAGCTAACTACCGCGGAGCCGGCAGCACCAGCCCCTATAGTCTGCTGGCTTATCTCCCCGGTGTGACTGGCGACGGAGGCGGCAACATTACGGTCCAGGGAGCGGGGACCAATCAGGTTGAATACTCGATGGATGGCATCAGCACAACGGATATCCGTTCGGCTGGCCCGCAAAGGGAGATGTTTCTTTCCGCGGAAAGCATTGGGGAAATGAAGGTGCAGGGGTCGGGCGGCGGAGCGGAATATGGCAACCCGGCGGACGTTACGACGACCAGCAAGTCTGGCACCAATGTTTTTCATGGATCCGCGTTTGAGTATTTTCAGAATAAGGTCCTGGATGCTACGCGAATGACCGTGCCGCAGGTGGTTAAGCCTGCCAAAAGCGCAAACGATTTCGGAGGTTCGTTCAGCGGACCTCTTTGGGGTAAGCACACTTTCTTCTTTGGCGATTACGAAGGTATGAGGTACCGGACGCAGACAGTCCAGCTAAATACTGTACCCAGCCAGGCCATGCGGAACGGAGATTTCTCCGGCCTTTCTGGTGTTACGGTCCATGATCTAGACGGAACGCCCTTTACTGGGAATGTGATTCCAGCCGCCAAGATGGATCCGAGAGCCGCGTTGATTCTCCAGTACTATCCGCTTCCGAACCAGGGGGGCGTGGACAATTTTGCGTTCGACAACTACGCAATAAACGTTCCCAATCCGATCCTTTCTGATCAATTCGATATTCGAATCGACCACACGATTAACTCGAAGCAGAGTGTCTTCGGCCGCTGGAGCTACAAGAATGGGAGGCGGGTCGACCCCTCCGGTCTGCTCCTTCCCGCGCAAACAGATTTTGAGCACGACAATCAGATTGTTCTCGCGCACAACTACGCGATCACACCGAGCCTGATCAATGAGCTGCGCGGAGGAATCAGCCGTAGGCAGAATGGCGGAAACTTTCCGCTCGATGGACCGGCCTTCATGCAGCAAATGGGGCTGAATCCCCAGCAACTGGGACCTTTCCCGCCCGGCGGTTTCCCCGACTTTGTGTTCGAACCCAGGAGTAGCATCGACTCCATTGTTCACACCCGGCCAAATCCGGAGCTTTCCCGCACCTTCCAGATCAACGAGAACCTGACCTGGACCAAGGGCAGGCACACCATGAAGTTTGGCTTTGATCTCCGCAAGCTCCACCTGATCACTGCCTGGTACTCTGGGTCTTCGCCGGCGGACGACTACGGAGACTTCTTCTTCAATGGCCAGTACACCGGGAACAATTTTGCTGACTTCCTGCTTGGAGTTCCCTACTACACCTACGTCACCCACACTCCACCGAGGAATATCGATGGCAGCACCACTCACTATTACGGTTACGTGGCGGACACCTTCAAAGCCACGCAAAAACTGACGTTGACCGCTGGTCTAAGGATTTCGAGAATACCGCCGCTTTACGACCCCATTAACCTGACCAACTTCGATCCCAGCGTTCCGGGCACGGGACAGGTGATCATTTCCTCGGACCCCAGATCCCTTGCGGCAACACAGCCTCTGTGGGCAGAAGCCGTCAACGCCTGCAACTCACCAAATAATGTCAATCCCAATCCCGGCCCGGCTCCTTGTACTCCCTTCCTGACTTCCGAACAGGCGGGGTGGCCGAAAGCGTTGCGCAACGTCTACACGAACTTCACTCCGCGCCTCGGTTTTGCGTATCGTCCGTTTTCGGACAATAAGACGGTGATTCGAGGTGGTGTTGGCGTCTACGACGTCACCACCTTGGGAGCAGTATTTTTCTCCGTGGCAGGTATCCACGACGGCTTCCAGGCCAATTATGCTAATGCCGGGTTTGGCCAGCCGGGATACTTCCAGTTTCCGAATGTGCAAGACCCCGACGGGCTGCTGCTGGGCACACAATCATTTTTCACTGCGAATCAGAGGGACAAGAAGGACCCCTACAGCATTGAGTGGAACCTGTCGGTCGAACGCGTAATTCACGGTAATACTTCATTGCGAGTGTCGTATATTGCCAGCCGTGCGAATCAACTGACCTGGGCCCCGAATCTCAATCAGCCCCTTCCCACAACGGCTCCCTATGACCAGGGCAACCCCAATCCAACTCCGTTTCCAGCTTGGAGCAAGGTCAGGATGCGTGCTGCCGGGGCGATCAGCACCTATGAATCGATGCAGACCGAAGTAATCCACAAGTATTCCCACGGGCTCACCTTACAATCCACGTGGACTTGGGCGCGCAACCTATCGGACACGGAATCGTGGCCCCGTTCCGGTTTTGACGGGGAAATTACGGGCGATACGATGAACCAATACAACCTGCGGGGGGACTACGGCAACGTCGGTGGTACCCGCAAACATCGCTGGATAACCACGCTGGTCGATGAGATTCCTGTTGGCAAGGGGCGCCGATTCCTCGGCAATGCCAATGGTGTGGTGGACGGAATCCTGGGAGGCTGGCAGCTAAGCACGATTTTATTGGCGGAAACTGGCCCCTTCGATACTCCCTTCATATTCTTTGATTCCACTGGTAACGCTCAGTTAGGCGGCTTTAACCGGCCTGACCTGGCTGGCAATCCCAACAACTTTAACCATACGAGCACGCAGTGGTGGAATCCTAACGTATTCGCATGTCCCGGTCGCACCGCGGGACAGGACCTCCAAGACAACACCCTTAATTGCCCAACCCAAGATGCAGCCGGAAACGCGTTACCGCGAGCTGGCCGATTTGGCAACGCCAGCGTAGGGTCTCTCGTTGGCCCGGGGACTGTTACTTGGAACCTCGGCCTTAGCAAGAGATTCCACCTGACCGAGCGGGTCGCACTCAAGTTCGAGACCAGCTTTACCAATGTATTGAACCACCCCAACTACGATGATCCGCGCAACAATCTGAGTGAGAGTGTCAACGGCCAAGGTACATTCGGAGAGGTTCTTGCCACTCGTATCGGTGACGCTGGCGGAAATCGCGTGGGGCAGCTGGCATTAAGGATTGAATTCTAATTCTGCGCTGGCCTTTGTAACTTTCGCGCCGGTTGCCGGAATGCGCTGGCAACCGGCGCTTTCCATCGAGACACTACGGATAAAGTCTGCGCACAAACCTGCCGTCTTCAAAAGTGAGGTTCCGATGGCCTATTTTAGGCTTGCAGCAGCATTCATTCTTCTAACCGTCGCCGGCTGGCCCCTGTGCGGGTCCGCCCAAAGCGCCGCCACATCGAAACCGCATGTCGTCGTCATTGGTGTAAACGGGATGGAATTGGATGTGATCCGCCCCTTGCTGCTGAAGGGCGCAATGCCGAACCTGGCAAAGGTAATCAAGAATGGCTCCTACGGAAAATTGCGAACGGTGGACGCGCCGAATTGTCCACGCGTATATTCGACGCTGTTCACGAGTACCCGTCCGGAGGAGCACGGCGTTACCGGCTTTCTGGTCGGCGGAATCACGGCCAACACAAATATGCTAAAGCAGGAGCCCATTTGGTCCGTCCTGTCGAAAAAGGGTGTCACGGTTGGCATGGCCAATGTGCCCGCCACATTTCCGGTGCTGCCCGTGAATGGCTACATGATCAGCGGGATGCTGACGCGCGGAAAAAATTGCGAGGACGGCGTTCTGTGCGCTCCGAAGCTTTCGGAAGTGGAGGGCGGAGACGCTGTTTATCCACCCGCCATGAAGGCCGAGCTTCTCAAGCAGGTCGGTGACTTTTACATCGATTGTGAACGCATGCCCTCGGCGGAGCAGTTGAACGGCCATGAGACCGCTGTCATCGACGCTTGGCTGAAGAAAGTTCAACTAATACGCGATCAGCAGACCCGGCTTTTTGAGTATCTTTTGGCGAATCATCCAACAGAATTCACGTGGCTTGCACAGTCGTGCGAAGACCGCACCGGCCACTGGCTTTATCCAATCGCTCCATATAATGTCGGCTACAACGCAAATCTAAACAGCGTCCGCGTCGATGCTTTTCCGGACCAGTACATCGCGTTCGATAAGGTTTTGGGCACCATTCTGAAGCACGTTAATGACAACACTTATCTCTTCATCGTTTCCGATCACGGCATCAAGCCCTTGCGCGAATTCGAACAGACCGACGCCCATGCCCATATGGACCACGAAAAAACGACGCCGGTGATTGCCAAACACGACTTCGCGGACGGCGACGATGTTCCCGGATCGTTCTTTGCGATGGGGCCGGGTATCAAACACGGTCTCCGCCTGATGGGTTTTGAAGCTTCGGTGTATGACATTGCGCCGACGATTCTTCGCATCTATCAAGTCGATCCGCCAAAACAAATGCGTGGGCACGTCCTCGAAGAAATTTTTGAGACCAAACAGGGCAAACCCAGCCAAAATTAGGTTTCGCCCTGGCGTTTCGAATCGCAACAGCCGCCGTGACTCGCATCGCAACGAAACCCCGAAAACCGCAACTATCCTAGGGCTTATGGTTGTTCCGAAGGGCTTTCGCTCGGCTGTTAGCTCGTTCCGCTTCATCTTCTCTACCTAATCCCGCATAAGCTTGTGCGAGTAATTCGATTATGTCAGCGTTCTGCGGTTGAGACTTCGCAAGCGGTTCCAGCCGTCGCGTTGCTTCGGTAAAGTTTTTTCCTGCCATCTGCGCTTTCGCCAACCAGAGCTGCGCAGCGCTGTTTTGCGGTTCGATCAGGAGCGCCGCCTCGAATTGATCCTCGGCTGCCTTCGCCTTCTTCTCGTCCAGGCAGACTTGGCCGAGTAGTAGCCGCGCATCAAACTGCATAGGATTGAATTTCAAACTGGTCTCAAGCGCCTCCCGCGCACCCGCCAGATCGCCCTCTCCCACTAGAGCCTGGCCAAGGTGGAACGCGGTCACGGAATCGTCGAAGTGCAGCGCAAGCGCGCGCTTCAAATGTTCGGCAGCTTTCGCGAATTCGCCGGCCTGTAACTCGAAGTCCGCCAGTTGGCGCAGCGCAGTTGGAGAGATGGGATCAAGCTCCAAGGCTCGCTCCAGCGCAGCGCGGGCGTCGATGTCGCGTCCGTCCTCGGAGGCGATCATCGCTTGGTGCAAGAGGTTCAGTTGTTCAATTTTGTCTTTTGCATCGGGTAGCAAAGAGGGTTCCGGTACGTTAGTTGAACTGGCCAGGTCCGCGCGTCCTAGGTATCCCAAGGCTTCCAGTTCTGCAATCGTGTTTTTGCTGACCGACCCGGCAGATGGTGCTCGAACACGAATCTTGCGCTTTGAATCCGACAGCATGGCGCGAAACTTTTGTACGCTTGCGTCCCATGGCGCGTAATTATTTGTCAGTTCAAAAGGATCAGAGCGCAGGTTGTAGAGTTCCGGTTTCGGGGCTTCAATAAATTTGAAGCCTTCATCCCGAACGGACCGCAAAGGTGCCCATCCAAAACGTAGGGGATAGTCGGTCTCGCCAAACGCAGTACGACCGGCAGTTTCGGTTGCAGCCGCAACTCCAAGGAATGAAAGCAGGGACTCACCATCGAAGCGCCCCGCTGGAGGGATCCTTAGCAAATCAACCACAGTGGGCAGTATGTCCGTCGTGCGGACCTGCGCTTCAACCACACGGCCAGCGTGTTTCTGGTTTTGCAATTTAACGATCAATGGAACATGCAAGGTGGAATCGTACAAAAAAGCCCCGTGAGTCTCTTCGTGGTGCTCTCCCAGTCCCTCACCATGATCGCCCACAACAATCACGATGGAATCGTCGTACCAGCCTTTTTTTTTCAGATAAGTCACAAAACCAGCCAGTACAGAGTCCGCGTAAGCGATCTCTCCATCGTACAAACGGTTCTTGTACATTTGCGCAAAGGGTGGCGGTGGATCGTAGGGATCGTGCGGGTCGTAGAAGTGCACCCAGACAAACTTTGGACCGCCGGAGTTGGCAGTCAACCAGGTTTCGGCGCGGCGCGCCACGTCCTCAGCGCGACGCTCCAACCGCTCCCATCGCGACTTGTTTGGTGCAACCGCAGGAAAGTCATCGTAAAAGTCAAAGCCACGATTCAAGCCGGGCGCGAAATTGCGGCTGTCGAGAACGATGGAACCAATGAATGCACCAGTGTGATAGCCCCTTTTTTTCAGTAGCTCGGCCCACAGTGGATACTCGCTCGGCAAAGGCACTGCGAAGTCCATTACGCCGTGTGTACTGGGCAATAGCCCGGTGAGAATGGAGATGTGCGATGTGTTGGTAATCGGACTAGGCGTAAACGCTTGCGCGAAACGGACGCCATCTTTGGCTAGGTTGTCCAGCCCCGGGGTCTGAATCGACGCGTCGCCATAGCAATGGATATGGTCGGCCCGGAGCGTGTCAATGGTCACCAGGAAAACATTGGGTTGCGATGCTGGTCTTTGAGGGCTCTGAGCCGAAAGGCCGGTGGCCCAGATCGCGCATGAAACGATCAGTTTTTTGGCACCCTGCACGCCACTCAGACTAACACGGTGACGCATCCATCGCAGCCACTGCCCTTGTTCGCGGCATGACGGTTGTGACCCGAAATGTGGATCACTTTCGGCCCACAGGTGTGGCCGTTGTTAACCCTCGGCAGTCCTAAACACATTTATCCAGGACTTCGGCTAAATTGATCCTCTGACGGTACTACCCAGGGATAGAGAGCACCATGGGCAAACCTGACTTCGTCAGCTGCCCCGCGGAGAACACGTCTATTCGGCCTTGTGTGCGGGAATAGCGACAATGGAGGAGTGAAATGCCAACAAGAAAATCCGTACAGACATTTGTCTTATTGACCACGATGCTATCTTCGATTCTCTGGCTGCGCGCCCAATCGAGCCAAAATGCCTCGGGAATAGCTCTTGACCGACTGGAGTTGCACAATGTGAAAGCTGAGGCCGCTAACTATGACGGAAAGCCGGCGGTTCGCGTCGACGCGCTGCCTGATGCAGCGAATGGCGCGTCTTACGCGATTTTGAAGGGCAGTCGCTTTCACAATGGAACGATTGAGGTCGAATTGGCGGGAAAACCGGGCGCCCATGCAGGGCCCGGAGCTCGCGGCTTCATCGGAATCGCGTTCCGGGTCCAGGGCAACCGCTTCGAATACATCTACCTCCGACCGACGAATGGGCGGGCGGATGACCAGATTCGCCGGAACCACGCGACCCAGTATGCCGCTTACCCGGAATTCGATTTCGACCGGCTGCGGAAGGAATCGCCGGAGAAATATGAATCGTACGTGGACCTGGAGCCGGGGGTATGGACCAAGTACCGGATCCTGATTGACGGGACAAAGGCGCGGTTGTTCGTCCATGGGGCAGCCCAACCTTGTCTGATCGTCAACGACATGAAGTTTGGCGATTCGGAGGGCGCGGTGGCCCTGTTTGTAGGGCCCGGCACGGAAGGCTACTTCGCCAACCTCAAAATTACGCAGTGACGAGCATTGGTTTTGCTTCGTCTGCGAGCGCGCACCCGTCGTAAGGCAATTCGCGGGCGAATCGGAACTAATTCATTTTGGCAGCAAACGCGCAGCTTGAATGGAGAAGGTAGGCTCCACGCTGAACGTTGTTCCGGTGCCGCGCTGCCCTGGTGGACTGTCATAGTCTTGAATTTCGCTGTTAAAGCTAAGCGGCCCATGTCTTAATAACAAGTCGGCATATTAAAGTGAGCTTCTATTGCGCCAATTGCTGAAGAAAAGGGGCCGACGAGCGGGCATTCGCGGGGCGTGCAAGGTGCATCGAATTCACCGGTACCCGAGAGGTTAGGTTCCATTCAACTACTTCCCCGACGCCGTTCAGCCCCTCACGGCGCCGCGGACGGCAGAGTGGTTGTTGAGTTTGCGGTTATTTCGCATGCTTGTGAAATTCAACGCTCTTCTTGATATTTCTGTCGTATTTTCTGTGAGGGGAAAGCCGTTTCGAGCAGGAGATCCTTAATGGTTTTTGTTTCCGTACCAGGGAAGCGTGGCGCGTATATGGGTTTTGCCATGTTAAAAAGTCAATCCCTTGCGCTTACTCAACGGCGATTCGATCCCCACCGCCCCTCGCAGCATCCGATCCGGCTAATTCCATAAGAGATGCGCATCCACCCAATTGATCTGGCCATAGTGATTGCATATCTGCTTGGCGTCACCGCGCTAGGTTTGTGGTTTCGGCGCGGACAGCAAGACGCCCGCGACTACTTTTTGGGCGGAAAGTCCGCGCCATGGTGGGCGCTGGCGTTCTCCATCGTCGCCACCGAAACTTCTACGCTGACGATTATCGGCACACCAGCGCTGTCCTATGGGACGAACCTGACCTTTATTCAATTGGTTTTTGGATATCTCGTAGGGCGCGTGCTAATCGTGCTTTTGCTCCTGCCCGGATATTTTCGCGGGGAATTCTTCACCGCCTACGCCCTGATCGAAAAGCGGTTTGGCACGCGTATGCGCGCGGTTGCGGCGTCCACTTTTCTGGTGACGCGGGCTGTAGCGGAAGGGGTGCGGGTATCCGCAATCGCGTTAGTTGTCAGTGTGGTGCTGGGAACTTCAGAGCGGCTGGCGGTGGTGATCGTTATCGCCCTGACCATCCTCTATACCTTCGAGGGCGGCATGAAAGCGGTGATCTGGACCGACGTGGCCCAGTTGCTGCTCTACTTGACAGGCAGCGCCGTCACGCTCGGCTTCCTGTTGCATGCCATTCCCGGCGGGTGGAGCGAAGTGACGCGGGTTGCCTCCGCTGCCGGAAACAAATTGCAATTTCTCGAATTCTCTTTTTCCTGGGCCGCCAAGTACACGTTCTGGTCGGGAGTGATTGGCGGAGCGTTTCTTACCATGGCCAGTCACGGCACGGATCAAACGATCGTGCAAAGGCTTCTGGCTGCCCGAAACGAAAATGACAGCCGCAAAGCCCTGCTTGCCAGCGGCGGAATTGTGCTCTTGCAGTTCACGCTATTCCTGTTGGTGGGCGTGCTGCTCTACGTTTTTGCCCAGCATTCGCCGCTCTTACACCCGGGAGAGCGGACAGATCGAGTGCTGCCACTCTTCCTGGCGCGCGAAATGCCTGTGGGCCTGGCCGGACTGATGCTGGCTTCGATTGTGGCCGTGGCAATGTCGAACGCTAGCGGGTCGCTCAATTCACTTGCGGCCTCCAGCATCCTAGATTTCTCGGTCGCCGTGGGTCGGCCGGATGCGAAGAAACTTCTCTCACGGTCACGGTGGATGACTTTGGCATGGGGCATCGTGCTGATGGCGCTGGGATTTGTTTTTATGCGCTGGGATAAAGTCCTGGAACTTGGTCTCACCGTTGCCTCATTTCCGTTTGGATGCCTGCTGGGCTTGTTTCTGCTCGGAACTTTGGATAAGCGCGCCAATATCTCAGGCGCGTTAACCGGTATGTTTTGCGGACTGATGGCGACCGTAGCCGTATGGAAATTGAGCAGCGTCGCCTACACTTGGTACGTCTTAATCGGATCATGTGTGACGTTCTTGGTCGGATTCGTCATCAGCCGAGCTACTCCAGAACAAAGGAACTGAGCTTGCAAGAGTTGACGACACAGCAAGGCCCACAAGCGGCGAGCAAACGGCTTGAGCTGGTGCGCGGGTTGGGCCCGTGGGCTTCGGCTGCCATCGTCGTCGGAACGATGATCGGAACGGGGATTTTTCTGAAGCCCGCGGAGATGGCGCGAGAAGGCAAGAGTGTTTCGATCGTTTTTGCCGCCTGGATAGTTGGAGCAATTCTCTCGATTTTCGGCGCGCTTTCCTTCGCCGAGCTTGGTGCGGCCATTCCAGAAGCCGGCGGCGAGTACGCATACCTGCGGCGCGGTTTTGGGCCAACTTGGGGTTTTATTTTTGGCTGGATGCATTCGATCGTGGGACGCCCGGCGTCGATGGCGTCCATCGCGGCGGGAATTGCCCGATTTTTGAGCTTCCTGATGCCGGCTGTGGGGGCACCCCTTTTTACCTTGCACTTTCCAGGTCTCACGGGATGGATGAGGCCCTACGATTTCGTGTTCACCTGGGCGCAGCCAGTGGCGGTGCTGTGGCTCCTGATCATGACCATCGTGAACTATCTCGGTGTGCGGCTGGGCGGCGCGGTGCAGGTGGTGCTGACGTTCGTCAAAATCGCATCGGTGCTGATTGTGATTGGCGTGGCGTTTTTTCTTTCTGGTAATACCGCGCATCCGGCAGATCCGATCTGGCCGGTTGCGGGCGCGGGAGTTGTTGGAGCTTTTTTGGCGGCGCTGGCGGCAGCGCTTTGGGCCTATGACGGGTGGGAAGATCTAAACCTCGTCGGCTCGGAAGTTAAGAATCCCGAACGGAACTTTCCGCTGGCGTTAGTGGGGGGCGTGTCGGTAGTCACGGCAATCTATTTACTGTTCAGCGCGGCCTGTTTGCGGGTCCTGCCCTTCGAGTCCGTAGTCAATTCGTCGCACATTGCCTCGGACGTGGTTGAATATGTCGCGGGCCGCGGCGCGGCATTCTGGGTAACCCTGGCGATGGTAATCTCCGCCATCGGTTCTCTGAACTCTTCGGTTCTAAGCGGCGCACGCGTGCCTTACGCGATGGCCCGCGATGGAATTTTCTTCAAGATCGCGGACGGCATCCATCCAAGATTTCTGACGCCGGCGCGCGCATTGATCTTCCAGGGAGTCTTGGCCGGTCTTATGGCGTTGACTGGCACTTTCGAGGAATTGAGTAATCTGTTCATTTTTGCGGCCTGGATTTTTTACGGCCTTGCGGTGGTTGCGCTGTTCCGGTTACGCCAGACCGAGCCGAACATGCCACGACCATATCGCTGCTGGGGCTATCCTTGGGTGCCGGGGATTTTTGTTGCAGGTGCGATGGCGCTAACCGTTAGTCTGTGGCTGCAGCGACCCGGGCGCTCATCCATCGGCCTGCTACTGATCGTGGCTGGATTGCCGTTCTACCGGCACTGGGCGCGGCGCACATCAAACGCTGGCAATGCGACGCTCGTCTAATCCTCTGGAAAGGTAGTGCATTGCCCGTCCGCCGCCGATGAGCGCCCCGGACGGAACTGCTGTGCTGTTCATAAGAGCATGGCTGCTGCGACTATGCGGAGGCGGAGTGGACCAGAGGCTGGATGGCGCGTTCGGCCTCAGCGGACACGCGGATGCCGGGGTGGAAAAGTTTCGCGAGAATTTCCAGGCCGGTGATCAAGCGCGGCCCAGGGCGTGAGAAGTAACTGTTGGCATCTACATAGTAAATTTGGTTGTCGCGGACCGCTGGAACCCCTTGCCATTCGCGCGGAAAAGTGACCGAACCATATTCCGCTCGCGCTTGATCGGCATGGTAGCCGCACGGCGCGACCACCAGCACTTCGGGCTGCGCTGCGACGACATCTTCCAGAGAGACGCGGAAGGAAGGTTTGCGCACTTTGCCGAAGACATCGCGGCCACCGGCGAGTTCGACCATTTCCGGAACCCAATGCCCACCAACATAGATGGGCTGCAGCCACTCGAGAAACGCAACGCGCGGGCGATAGACGGTTTGCGCGATTTCGCCTTCGACTGCGGCCAGCCTGGCGCCGATCGATTCAAGCAGACGTTCGGCTTCATGTCCGCGCATGGTTTCATCGCCAACCCACAGTATGTCGCGCCAGACATCGCCGAGATCAAGCGGATCGAGCGACAACACCTCAGGCCGCGAATCGAACGTTGCCAGGACCGCTGCGAGATCTTCCGGCGAAGCCGCGCAAACACTGCACAGATTCTGAGTGACGATCAGGTTGGGAGCGAGGCGGCGCAGGACTTCACCATTTACGCCATAAATGCTCTCACCGTGTTCCGTGAATGCGCGGACCTGGCGATCTATTTCAAAAGGACTCAGGTCTTTGGGAATGCGCGAGTGGACGACTACCGTCTTGGACCGCGCTTCGGCCGGATAGTCACACTCATGACTCACTCCGACAACCTGCTCGCCCAAGCCGAGGGCAAACAAAATTTCAGTGGCCGACGGCAACAGCGACACAATGCGCATCTCGGGCATCTGCGGACTCTAACACAGTGCGCGCCGAGGCGAGCTACTTGTAAATAAAATATTTGCGGCGAGTCTGATCGAATTCGGCCAGCGCACCTTGCCACGACGCCACGATCTCCGCTGCAAAAGCCCCGTCTCTCAGTTTAGCCACGGTCTCGGAATTGCCGAGGAGCGTAAGGGTCTTCTCAACTGCAAAATCCTGCGGATACATTTTTTCAAGCACCACCGCGATCTGGATGCCCAGTCTCATCGCTCGTACCGCCGCCCGATCTCCGATCCGGATGCTGACGCCACCGCAGCGTCGCCCCATATAAAGCCCGCTAACCGGGATGAACGACTGTGCGACAAACCTCAAGCCCGGCAATTGTGCTGCGTTGAGCGCAGCAGCCACCTTCTCACCGTCCATCCACGGAGCTCCGAATTGCTCAAAGGGCGTCTCCGTTCCGCGTCCGACCGAAACGCCGGCGTTTTGCAAGATTTCCAATCCGGGATAGGTGATCGCGCCCTTCACCGTCCGCAGATTCGGCGACGGAGGAACCCATCGAATCCCGGTAGACTCAAAGAAGTAGTTGCGGCGCCAGTTTTTCATGGGGACGACATGCAAATCGACGTTGATGTGGTTTTCGGCATTGAAGAGCTGCGCCAACTCGCCGATCGTCAGGCCGTAACGCACAGGCAACGGATAGTAGGCTACGAAATTGGTCTTGTCCTGATCGAGCATGGGCCCTTCGACAATTTCTCCGCCGATCGGATTCGGGCGGTCCAACACATAAAACGCGATATGGCGCTTCGCGGCTTCCTCCATGCAGTAGCCCATCGTAGCGGTGTAAGTATAGAAGCGGACGCCGGCGTCCTGGATGTCAAACACCAGCGTGTCAATTCCCCTCAGCATGTCATCAGTAGGGCGGCGGTCATCTCCATAGAGGCTGAAGACCGGCAGCCCCGTGGATGGATCTTTGCTCGCGGAAACGCTCTCGTCCAGACGGCCGGCGAGTCCGTGTTCAGGACTGAACAGTGCGACGACTTGTACGCCCGGCGAATGCGTCAGCAAGTCGATCGTCGACTTCCCCTGCGCATCAAGCCCAGTGTGATTGGTGATGATGCCAATGCGCTTCCCTCGTAGCGGTGCGAACTTTTGCGCTTCGAGCACGTCTAGGCCAGTCTGCACGCGGCCGGCACGCACCCCGGCCTTGCGAACACGCTTTTGTGCACCGTGGAGATTTGGAGCCCACGCCGAAATTCCGCTGGTCACAAAACAGGCCATTAGGCACAGCGCAAAACGGGACAGCAGCTTGGTCGGCGGCAAGATTTCCTCCTAGCGTGTTTGCGATTGAATGATATTCTGGAACGCCCTGCGGGGAATTGCGTTGTGACACTCTGGTGCGTGTGTTATCAACAGACGTAGAAGCAGGGCGCGATCTCGAAAATTGTAAACCGGTTCGGGAGAACCATGTCGACGACACGCCGCGTTGCGCTGTGCCTATCCCTGCTTCCTTTCGCGATTTTTATGGCAACCAAAACACGCAGTCAGAGCCGAGCAGCCGCGGCGAAACCGAAAAGCCCTGCGCCTCAATCCCGAGCCGGAGGACCGCTAAAGTCCCTTTCCACTGCCGAGCGTCAGTGGGTGGATACCGCTCTTCGCCGGATGACCGTCGATGAAAAAATCGGTCAGCTGCTCTTCACCACGTTTCATGGATCGTTTACTTCGACCGAATCGGCAGAGTATCAAAAGCTGCTGCACGAGGTGACCGATCTTCACGTAGGCGGATTCATTGTAGTCACCCACATCACTCCGCTTGGCATCATAAAGAGCCAGACGTATCCGACAGCCGTGCTTGCCAATCAGCTGCAGACGAAATCGAAGCTGCCCTTGCTGGTCGGCGCGGATTTTGAACGCGGTTCGGCCATGCGCCTCGATGAAGGCACTTCGTTCCCTACCCAGATGGCGATCGCAGCCGGTGGGGATCCTCGCGACGCCTACGCCATGGGCAAGATCACCGCGATCGAGGCTGGCGAGGCCGGCGTGCAATGGATTTATGCGCCGGTCGCCGACGTGAACAACAATCCCGGCAATCCGATCATTAACACCAGGTCGTTCGGCGAAGATCCCGCACGCGTTTCGGAATTTGTCATTCAGTACATCCGCGGCGTGGAAGAAAACGGCGGATTGGCCACCGCAAAACACTTTCCGGGACATGGCGACACCGCCGCCGATTCGCATATCGATTTGCCGGTGATCCGTGCTGATCGCCAGCGGCTTGATTCGCTGGAGCTCGTTCCCTTCCGCGCGGCAATTGGAGCCGGCGTTGGCAGCATTATGACCGGCCACTTGAACGTACCGGCGCTTGAACCGGATCCAAATACACCCGCGACCCTTTCTTCTCACATCCTGACCGACCTTCTTCGCACTGACCTGCACTTTCAAGGCCTGGTTGTCACCGACGCGATGGATATGGGCGGAATCACGGTGCGCTTTGCGCCGGGCGAAGCAGCCGTGCGCGCCGTGCTGGCCGGCGCCGATTGCTTGCTCATGCCTCCGGTACCTGAAGCTGCTTTTGCAGCGTTGCAGCAAGCCGTCAAGTCCGGCCGCATCTCGCGCGAGCGGCTGGATGCTTCTGTACGCCGCATTCTCGAGGCGAAAGCCCGCCTCGGCTTGAACAAGAATCGCTTGGTGGACCTCGGCGCAATCAATTCCAAATTTGCCGAACCGTCCTGGCAAGCGCAAGCGCAGCAAATTTCCGATCGCGGAATCACCTTGCTGCGCGACACGCCTCATCGTTTGCCGCTCGACGGAACCAAGCCCTCTCGTGCGCTCCTACTCGCTTTCTACGCCGATCCCGAACCCATTCCCGGCGAAGACCTGGAACGCGAACTGCGTCGCCGTTTCGATTCCGTGACCACTCTGCGCGCCGACACGCGCTTCCGGAGTGCCGCCAATCTAAAATTGCCTCCCGCGGAGTCTTACGATGTAGCGATTCTCGCCCTATTCGTGCGGGTCAGCGATCGCAAAGGCAACGTCGACGTTCCCGAAGAGCAAGCGGCTCTCGCCGACCAACTTTACAAGTCGGGCAAGCCCGTCGTCACCCTCGCGCTCGGAAGTCCTTATCTAATCGAACGTTTCCCTCAAGCCGAGACATGGCTGAGCGCGTTTGGCATAAGCGACGTCGCACAAATCTCTATGGCACGCGCCCTCTTCGGTGAGATTCCAGTTCGCGGCCATCTGCCAGTCACGATTCCGGGCGTTCCTCTCAAGGCGGGCTTCGGCCTCGAAACTTCTGCCGATCCAATGAGCTTGCAACCGATGGACGAGCGCACCGAGGCCCAGTTGCAACCGGCCTTCGATGTCGTTGAAGCCGCCATCAAGGACAAGGCTTTCCCCGGTGCCACCCTGGCCGTCGGCTATCGCGGAAAAGTTTCGCTCCATGCCTTCGGAAAGCTGACCTACGACACCAAATCGCCCGATGTCGCGACCAACACCATGTACGACATCGCTTCGCTCACGAAAGTCATCGCTACTACGACGCTGGTCGCCAAACTCGCAGAAGGCGATTTCCCCGTTCCTATCGACCTCGATGCCAAGGTCGAGCGCTATCTCCCCGAATGGGCCACCGGCCCGCAGCCTGAATGGCGCCACCGCGTTACAGTTCGCCATCTGCTGACCCACACATCCGGCTTGCCGCCTTTCAAGGAATACTGGCGCACTTCAAAATCAAAACAGGACACCCTCGACAAAATCTTCGCGGAGCCTCTGGATTACGAACCCGGCAGCAAGGAGGTCTATTCCGATCTCGGCATTATCCTAATGGCGGAAATCATCGAACGCCTCACCGGCAGGCCGCTGGACGCCTTGGCTCGCGAGTATATTTTTTCGCCGTTGGCGATGTCCAACTCCATGTACAACCCCCCGAAAAAGATCTGGTCCTCAATTGCGCCGACCGAAATTGACAATCAGTATCGCCACCGTTTGATTCAGGGCGAAGTGCATGACGAAAACGCTGCCGCTATCGGCGGTGTATCAGGCCATGCCGGAGTCTTCAGCACGGCGCCCGACCTGGCCTCGTTCTGCCAGATGCTGCTTAACGGCGGCGTCTATGCGCAACGACGCATCCTGCGCCGCGCGACTATCGCCGAATTCACCACTGCGCAGCAACTCTCAAGCGGTACCCGTACGCTCGGCTGGGCCGCTCCGACGGAGGGCGGCAGTAGCGGTCATTTCTTCAGCCCGCACTCTTTTGGCCACACCGGTTTCACCGGCACTTCCATCTGGATCGATCCCGATCGCCAGCTGTTTGTGGTTTTCCTTACCAACCGCGTGCATCCCACTCGCGAAAATCAAAAACACATCAAGGTTCGCCCGGCCCTGCACGATGCCGTGATGCAGTCGCTGGGGCTTGCATCCGTAGCGGCGCCTGCGGCCAACCGCTAATACGCCACTATTTTCCGTTCCAAGTCCAGCTCGACTTGCCGGATATTCTCTGGCCTGCCCAGGTCGCGCCAGTAATATTGATCCGCACGAAACGCCCGGATGCGTTCACCAGCACCGGCCAGTCTCAGGTAGGTTTCCATGATGGAAAATACCTCGTCGTCGCTCATCATTTTCAGAAATCGCGGCGAGATGACATGAATGCCGGAAAATGCCAACGGCCGCAGTGGTATGGAAGGGCGCACGATTTCATCCGCTAGATCGCGACCCAGGCGCCGTCCGCATAGATTGCTTTGCTCGTCGAACAGCAGTTGCCGCGAACTCTCCCGTTCCTGCACCGCCAATGTGGCCAAAGCGCCGCCGCTCTGGTGTTCTTCAACTAACTGCCTTAAATCGATGGTGCTGACGACATCTACGTTATGCAGCAGGAACGGCTCGTCGCCATGGTCCTCCAGAAAGAACCACGCGGCTTTCTTTAACCCGCCGCCGGTATCTAGCAGTACCTCTTCACGCGAGACTTCCACCCGCATTCCAAAGTTGTTCTTTCCCTTCAGGTAGGCCAGCATCAGGTCCGCAAAATGATGCACGTTGACGATTACTTCGGTAATACCAAACGAACGCAATCGCAAAATCGCAATCTCCAGCAGCGTCCGCCCGCCGACTTCCACCAGGGCTTTGGGTCGGCGGTCAGTAAGTGGCCGCAGGCGCGTACCCAGTCCTGCAGCCAAAATCATCGCTTTCATCTGGAGGCTTTCACGGCAACCAGTTCGCCGCTCAACTTCACTTCCCCACCACCTCGGCCAACGGTGTCTCAAAACCCGCCGCTTCGAGCCCCAGGTGCCTAACCTTGACGTCTACTCCCCGCCGTCCTCGCAACCGTCTCGCCAGTTGCTCGGCCAAAAAGACCGACCGGTGTTGCCCACCTGTACATCCAAAGGAAACCATCAAATTCTTGAACCCGCGCTCCTGATAATTGTTCACGCTGGCATCCACCAGCGAGAAGACACTGGCCAGATACTGGTGAACGCTCTCCTGCTGGTTCAAGTACTCGATCACCGGCGCGTCTTTGCCTGTCAGTTGCTTGAATCGCTCTTCACGCCCGGGATTCGGCAAGCTTCGCCCATCGAAAATGAATCCACCACCGTTCCCGGACTCATCCTTGGGCATCCCCTTGTGAAACGAAAAACTGAATACCCGCACCACCAGATCATCCGCCTCCAACGCCAAACTGTTCAGCTTTTCCGACGCCAGCATGTTGCGGAACGTATCCATCAACGTCGGCAAAGGCACCGGCAGGGTCACATTGTGCAGTAGCCAGCGCACGTTCTTGAGCGCGTACGGCACACTCTGCAGAAAGTGCGCCTTACGCTCGTAAAACCCGCGAAAGCCATACGCGCCCATGGCTTGCATGATCCGCACATACACATACGCGTAATAGTGGTGCAGAAACTCTTCCTTGCTGATCCGGACATGCCCTCGTAATGCGTCCAGATAGTGCTCGAGCAACTGCTCCCGCAGATCCGGCGGCAAGTCCGCCTTCGCGTCATACAACAGCGAAGCAATGTCGTATTGCAGCGCGCCCTTACGCCCTCCCTGATAATCCAGAAAATACGGCCGCCCGCCAGGCAACATTACATTGCGCGACTGGAAATCGCGGTATAGGAAGTAGTCGCACTTCGCACTCAGCAAAAACTCCGTCAACCGCCAGAAGTCGTTCTCGAGCGCCTGCTCATTAAACGGGATTCCCGCCAGGCGCAGAAAATAGTATTTGAAGTAGTTGATATCCCAAGTGATGGATTGCCGGTCGAAGCTTGCGCAGGGATAACACACGGAATAATCCAAATCGCGGCCCGCCTCCACCTGAAAACGCGGCAGAATTTCCACCGCCTTGCGATAGGCCTCGATCGCCTCCGGCGCTACGCTTTCGCCATCGCGGTGCTTCGACAGAAACTCAAACAGCGTGGTATCGCCCAGGTCTTCTTCGAGATAAGCACCGCGCTCCAGGTCCTCGCCATAAATCTCCGGCACCGGCAGGCCATGCCGCAGGAAATGTCGAGAAAACGAAAGGAACGCATGGTTCTCTTCCCGGACGCCGTACAAAATTCCGATCGCACGCGCTTTTCCGGCACACAAGCGAATAATTTTTCGTCCAGACGCGCCCAATTCGCCCTGGAGCGGCTGCACTCGCTCTGCAGGTATGCCGAAACGCTCCTCAAAAAGTTTTTTCAGGACGTCCATAGATTTGCCGCCGCCTCGATTGCTGTTTGCAAGCCTTTCAGCCCACCTGACTGCATCTAGCCCTAGCATAGCCCATTCCTCTGGCGCGGCAGTCACCGACTTTGCCCGGTTGCACTTGGACTAGTAACGCTCTCGCGTCAATCTGAAGACCCGCGGTCCAGCAACTTTGTTCTGTGTTCCGTCGCACAATATAATTCCAGCGATGCCTACTCACTCTGGAAAGCGCCCGCCCGAGGACCGCCGCCGCACCGAGCAGCGTAATCCAGCTTCCAAAAATCTCGATCGCATGCCGGCGGCACAAATCGTCCGCCTCATGAATCGCGAGGATCGCAAAGTTGCCCTCGTCGTCCGGCACGAACTTCCTTCCATCGCCAAAGCGGTCGACGCCATCGTCCACTCCCTGCAGCGCGGTGGCCGCCTTTTCTATGTCGGCGCGGGTTCCAGCGGACGGATGGCCGTTTTGGACGCCGCGGAAATTGCACCCACCTTCGGAACTTCTCCACAACTCGTTCAAGCGCTGATCGCAGGGGGCCGCAAGGCCGTTACCAGCGCAGTGGAAGGCGCTGAAGACGCGGTTCGCAACGGCGAACGCGACTTGCGTGCCCGCAAATTCACCCCAAAGGACGTCATCGTTGGTATTGCCGCTAGCGGCACTACCCCCTATGTTGTCGGCGCGCTCACCTACGCCCGCCACTGCAAAGCCACCATCATCGCGGTCACTTCCAATCGCCGCATGCCCATCACCCGCCTGGCCGACATCGTCATCGCGCCTGAAGTCGGTCCTGAAGTTGTTACCGGCTCCACGCGCCTCAAAGCTGGCACTTCACAAAAGTTGGTCTTAAACATGCTCTCCACTGCCACGATGGTTCGTCTCGGCCATGTCTATGAAAACTTGATGATTGACGCCGTGCTGACCAACAAGAAGTTAGAAGACCGCGCCCTGCGCATTCTGGCCGAAGCCAGCGGAAAAAGTGTGTCGGATGGCAGGCGGGCGCTGCGTCAAGCCGACCACGACATTCGCGTTGCCCTGGTCATTCTTAAGCGCAGAGTAACCGCTGCTGAGGCTCGCAAGTTGCTCGCCAACGCCGACGGCAACCTCCGCCGCGCATTGGGCGAACTATGAGGGCCTGTAGCAGCTGTCCTCTCACTACCCCGAGTCTGTCGGTGGATCTGGATCAGCCGTCGAGATCACGCTAAATGGACAAATTCCTCATCACTGGCGGCAAACCTCTGCACGGCACCGTGGCCATCAGCGGCGCAAAAAACTCCGCCCTGCCCGCCATGGCCGCTGGACTCTTGACCGCCGATCCTCTTCAACTCCACAACATCCCCATGGTCCGCGACATCATCACCATGGGCAAACTTCTCGCCTACATGGGAGCGACCGTCGCCACTTCCGAATTCCCCGCCGCCAATTACACCATCGCATCTCCCACAATCAACGAAGCCGTTGCTCCCTACGAGCTCGTCAAGACCATGCGCGCTTCCATCCTCACACTCGGTCCCGCGCTCGCTCGCACCGGCGTCGCACGCGTCTCCCTTCCCGGTGGCTGCGCGATCGGCGCTCGTCCCGTGGACCTCCACCTCTCGGCGCTGGAAAAAATGGGTACCGAAATCCACACCGCCCACGGTTACATTGAAGCCCGCGCGCCGCGCACCGGCCGCCTCAAGGGCGCTCGCATCGCGTTCGACAAAATTACCGTCACCGGCACGGAAAACATTCTGATGGCCGCCGCCCTCGCTGAAGGTGAAACCATCCTCGAAAACGCCGCGCGGGAGCCCGAAGTCACCGATCTCGTCCTCCTCTTACGCAAAATGGGAGCCCAAATAGAAGGCGATGGTAGCTCCACGCTTCGCATTCACGGCGTCAAGTCCCTGCGCGGCGCGGAACACACCGTTATTCCTGATCGCATCGAAGCCGGCACGTTCCTCGTTGCCGGCGCCATCACCAACGGCGACATAACCATTGCCGATTGCGAACCGCAACATCTCGCCGCTATCATCGCCAAGCTACACCATGCCGGCGTTTCCATTCGGCAAACTGCCCCTTCCGAATTGCGGGTCCGCGGCGTCAGACGGCTGGTCGCAGCTGACATCAGCACCGAGGAATACCCCGGCTTTGCCACCGACATGCAGGCTCAGTACATGGCGCTCGCCACACAGGCCGAAGGCGTCTCAACCATTTCTGAAACCATTTTCGAAAACCGCTTTCTGCACGCTTTCGAAATGAAGCGCATGGGCGCCAACATCAACCTGGACGGTCACCACGCTGTCGTCCACGGCCCCTCCCAACTCACTGGTACAACCGTCCAAGCCTCGGACCTACGCGCCAGCGCCGGCCTGGTCCTGGCCGCCCTTGTCGCCGCAGGCCAAACCACCATCGAACGCGTCTATCACATTGACCGCGGCTACGAGCGCATCGTCGAAAAACTCAGCGCCCTAGGCGCCGACATCTCCCGCGTCCACAGTCCCGGCTCTTGATGCCGGCGAGCTGATGCGATGGTCTTGCTGTCGTTTCTCCGTGACCTCCGCGTCTCCTTCCTTTCGCTCTGCCCTTGCTTTCTTGGCTCTTGGTGGCAGCCACGGACAGGTTTTCGCGACCTCTAGCGCGCCGTTTCCGGCCGTGGTACAAAATTTGTTCGCACCAAACGCTCGTGAACCACCACCCGGCCGCAACTTAAGTTAAGTCTCTGGAGGTGTTTCCCGATGTGTTCTTCCGTCAAACGTTTTGCTGCAACCCTTGCGGTCGCAGTTTTTGCAATTGTCGGACTCTCGCAACGCTCTGCTTTGGCGCAAAATCCTCCCGACAAGCCGCAAAATCCCCTGGAACTTAAGGCGCCCGGAAAAGGCGAAGAGAAGGCTTACAAGGCTCTTCAACACTTTCAGTCCATGCCCGAAACGGATGCTCCGAAAAAAATCCAGGCTGGCGAAGACTTTTTGAGCAAATTCCCAACCAGCGGCTACGCCACATACGTGTACCAATATTTGACCGTAGCCTACATCCAGGCCGGCCAGGTGGACAAAGGCCTTTCCACGGGCGAAAAGGCTCTTCAGGTCAATCCCGCAGACTTCCGCACAATGGCCGTCCTGAGCCAGACTCTCTCCCGCACGGTGACCGACACTACCCCCGACGCTGCAGCCAAGCTCGGCAAAGCCGAGGGCGACGCCAAGGGGGCCATCGCGGGCGTCGCCACCTGGGTCAAGCCGGACGCCATGACCGACCTAAACTTCGCTGCCCTGAAAAACGAAACACTGGCCATGGCCCACGCCAGTCTCGGCCTCGTCTCGCTTCATAAAAACAATTTCGACGCCGCCATTCCCGAACTCGAGCAAGCCGTCCAGCTAGGCACCAACACTGACCCCACCAACTACTACCTTCTCGGCGTCGCCAACCAGAACTCCGGCCACCCCGACAAAGCCGTTCCCAATTTTGAGAAATGCGCCGCCATCAAGGGCACCAATCTGACCTCAACTTGCACCGTTCTGCTGGAGCAATCCAAAAAGGAAGCCCAATCGCCTGCGAAGCCGTAGCGTGTGTTCCCTAGATTCCCATTTGGTTATGCTTGGGTAAGCAGTGCCCGGGTCGTCCGGGTGAACTTTGCTCCTTTCGCGTTGATTTTTTCTCTCATCTTGCCTGACGGCGCAAAATTTCACCTTCTTCCGGCCCTCTGTTAAACTCTTTTCGTTCATTCTCGCAGCGTGCTGAAACGGTTTCTTGGCCGCTCGAGTGGAGGCTTTGTTCATGCCAAACCCACAACTTCTCGACAAGATTGACGCCGCCATCGCCAAAAAGAATCTCCTCAACCATCCCTTCTACCAGGACTGGCAAGCCGGCAAACTCTCCCGCGAATCCCTCCAGCTCTACGCCGCACAGTATTACCGCCACGTCGAAGCGTTTCCGAAGCATCTCCGTGTTCTCGCCGCTCGCGCTGAGGAATCGCTCAAGCCCGTCGTCCTTGAAAACCTCGCCGAAGAGGAAAATCCCGCCGGACCGCATCCTCAGCTCTGGCGCGATTTCGGCGCCGCGTTGGGTGTCAGCGAAGACGACATCACCATGGCCCCTTCCCTCCCGGGTACCCAAAACGTTGTCCATACCTTCCGGGATATCTGCGCCAACCGCTCGGTCGCCGAGGCCGTCGCCGCTCTCTACGCCTACGAATCTCAAGTTCCCGAAATCGCCACCACCAAGATTGACGGTCTCCGCCGTTTCTATGGAATCACCAGCCCCAAGGGCACCGCATACTTCTCTGTCCACGAACAAGCCGACAAAGCTCATCGCGAGGCTTGGCGCAATTGGCTTGTGCAAAACGCTTCGAGCGATGCCGCAAGCGAAGAACAAATCCTCGCATCCACAAACGAGGCTCTGGCCGCCTTGTGGGGCGCCCTCGATGCAGTCCACGCAGCGAAAGAATCGCGCTGCTAAGTCGAGCATCCTAGCTGGTCTTCCGTGCCCTTTGCAGGTGGCATTGCTCGGTTCCTCGACCATAGTTCTTGTGCCTGGAGGCCCCATGGACGGAGGGTTCCGCAAGAGTTTGCACACGGTGCCACGGCGTGATTGGTTGCGCGCGCTCGGCGCAGCCGCGGGCGGCGTGGCTCTGGCCAACATCCTTCCTACAGACTCTGTCTTGTCGCAGGAGCCATCCGCAGCCAAGCCTCTTCCAAACTTTACCGGGCCTGGCCAGAACCCTTACTGGAACTCCGTCGGCAGCATCGTCAGCGAACCACAAAAAGCTCCGCTGCTTCTGCTTACCGACAGGCCGGTTCAACTGGAGACCCCGCGTCGCTATTTCCTCTCTGCCTTCACGCCCAACGAAGCCTTTTATGTGCGCTGGCATCTCGATCGCATTCCCAATGCCGTCAACCTGAAAACGTGGCGCCTTCGCATCGCAGGCAGCGTCTCCACTCCCCTCTCGTTGAGCCTCCCGCAATTGATGAGCAAGTTTTCCCCGGAAACAGTGGCGGCAGTGAACCAGTGTTCAGGCAACAGCCGCAGCCGTTTCCAGCCGCGTTTGCCCGGCGCGCAATGGGGGAATGGCGCGATGGGCAATGCTCTTTGGACCGGCGTCCGCCTTCGCGATCTTCTCGCTGCCGCCGGAGTCAAGACCGGTTCTCTGCAGCTACAATTCCAGGGTCTCGAACTAGGCGAGGGCCCGGAAGGCTATGGATCCAGGCAGTTTCTGAAATCTCTCAACCTCGACGATCCCGTCATCGACGACTGTCTGGTCGCCTATTCCATGAATGGCGAACCGCTGCCGATGCTCAACGGCTTCCCGGTGCGCCTTGTCGTTCCGGGCTACTTTGCTACTTACTGGATGAAATGTCTCTCCTTCATTCGCGTTTTGGACAAGCCCGACGAAAATTTCTGGATGAAAACTGCTTACCGAATCCCCGACACCCCACGCGGAACCACCACGCCGCAGGAAGTCGGTGCCGGCACCGTCAAAACCATTCCGATCAACCGCATGCCGGTCCGCTCCTTCCTGGTTTCTCCGGACGGCGATGCCAGAATTCCCTCCGGCATGACCGTCCAGCTGAAAGGCATCGCCTTCAGCGGCTACGGTCGCGTTACCCGCGTGGAAGTTTCCTCGGACAACCTGAAATCATGGCAAGCCGCGCAATTGGGCGACGATCATGGCCCCTACTCTTTTCGAACCTGGAAATTTCCGTGGAAAGCCCCGTCACCCGGCCGCCACACGATCGCGCTCCGCGCCGCAGATGAAAAGGGCAACGTTCAGCTCGATGAGCCGATCTGGAATCCCGGGGGATACCTCTGGAATCGGATCGAGCGCCAGGAATTCGCTGTAGGAACAGCCGAATAGGCGGGAGTCGCAAATGAGATCAACCCGATTGCGTTTCGCGTTTTCCTTGTTTGTTCCGTTGGCGTGCGCCGCGATATTGGCCGCACGGATGGAGGATTTGCGCGCTGGCTCGTACGCGCCGGACAGCCTGGGCTCAATTACCCAGTCCGCCCCCACTAGCAACGAAGAAGAATCCCGCTACGAAGTCCCCGCTTATCCCGCTTTCCCTGTTCAACTTGCTGATGGCTCGGGCCGCGGGGAAACTCAGATTTCGTGCGGCACTTGCCACACCGTTGGTTACATCACCATGCAGCCACCCTTGCCCGCCGCCGTCTGGGACACCGAGGTGCACAAGATGATCAAGACCTACGGCGCGCAGATTTCCGACTCCGACGCCCAGAAAATCATTCAATACTTGCAAGCCCACTACACTCCCGAAACTCGTAAGTAGCACGGCACATTGAGGCTCAGCAGGTCAAAACAAGAGGCCCCCGGCTTCGGGGGCCTCTTATCGTTTTGCCAGTGATCTTCTTAGGTTATTCGGCCGCGCCACCGGCACCGGCGGCTTCTTTCTTCTGCGCCTTCTCACGCGCTTCCTTGATGAGCGCCTTGCGTGACAGCCGCACCTTGTTGCCCTCGATCGAAAGCACCTTGACCAGCACTTGGTCGCCCAGTTTCAGTTCGTCGCGTACGTCGCGAATCCGGTGTTCGGAAATTTCGCTGATGTGCAGCAAGCCGTCGGTCCCCGGGAAGAGTTCCACGAACGCGCCGAATTCCGCGAGCCGTACCACCTTGCCCAGGTAGGTCTTGCCGATTTCCGCGCTGGCCGTGACGTCGCGCACCATCTGCAAGGCCGCGTCGCCTCCGGAACCGCTGGTCGAGAAAATGTGCACGGTGCCGTCTTCGTGCACGTCAATCTTCACGCCCGTCGCTTCAATGATGGACTTGATCTTCTTTCCGCCCGGCCCGATCAGGTCGCGAATCTTGTCCGTCGGAATGGTCAGTTTGTACAAACGCGGCGCGTAAGTCGAAATCGCCGCCCGCGGTGTGCTCAGCGTCGCATCCATGGTATCCAGAATCTCCAGGCGAGCCTTCTTCGCCTGTGCCAGGGCTTCCCGCATCATCTCGATCGTGATGCCCGCCACCTTGATGTCCATCTGCAGCGCCGTGATGCCTTGCCGCGTCCCGGCCACCTTGAAGTCCATGTCGCCGTAATGGTCTTCCGCGCCGGCGATGTCGGTCAGAATCGAATACTTTCCTCCGTCTCCGGTCACTAACCCCATGGCGATTCCCGCGCACGGAGACTTCAGCGGCACACCAGCATCCATCATCGCCAGCGAACCGCCGCACACCGTGGCCATCGAAGACGAGCCGTTTGACTCCAGAATGTCGCTCACCAGCCGCATCGCGTAGGGGAAATCCACTTCCGGTGGCAGCAGGTTCACCAATGCTCGTTCTGCCAGCGCGCCGTGGCCGATTCGCGGCGACCCGGTCCGCGCACTGGTTTCACTTCTCCTACGCTAAACGGCGGAAAGTTGTAGTGCAGCATGAACCGCTTGAACGTGTCCTGCTCAAACAGCAGATCCAGCCGCTGCTGGTCTTCTTTCGTGCCCAGCGTCAATGTCGCCAAAGCCTGCGTTTCGCCACGGGTAAACAGCGCGGAACCGTGCACGCGGGGCAACAAACCCACCTCGCAGCTAATCTTGCGGATCTTGTCGAACGCGCGGCCATCCGGACGTCGCCGCTGATTCAAGATTTCGTCGCGGAAAATGTCTTCCTTCAGCCGGTCGAAAGCTCGCTTGGTGAGGGTAATCTTTTCTTCATCTTCTTCGGGGATTGTCTCGACGATCTTCGCTTTCAGTTCGTCGATCAGCGCATAGCTTTCTTTCTTTGGATGCTTTTCAGTGTCCAGGGCGTCCTTCAGCTTCGCACCGTAGGTCTTCTTGATCGAATCATAGATACCCTGATCGAAGGGCCATGGCGCCACTTCCACCTTCTTCGGCTTTAGTTGTCCGTACAGGTCCTTGATCGCTGCGACGATCTTCTTGACCTGTGCGTGACCAAATTCCAGCGCTTCCACAACCGTGTCTTCGGAGACTTCGAGCGCGCCAGATTCCACCATCATGATGGCTTCGTCGCTGCCGGCAATCACGATGTTGATCAGGCTGATCTTTTGTTCCGCAACGGTCGGGTTGGCCACCAGCTGGCCATTGACCAGGCCCACACGAACCGCGGCGATCGGCGTCGGGAACGGCAAGTCGCTACAATATGCCGCCGCTGCCGCGCCGGTCACGGCGATCACGTCCGGATCGTTGTCGCTGTCCGCCGACAAAACCATCGAGTTGACCTGCGTTTCATTGCGCCAGGAATCCGGGAACAGGGGACGCATCGGGCGGTCAATCAACCGCGAAGTCAAAATCTCTTTTTCCGTAGGACGGCCTTCCCTCTTGAAAAATCCGCCGGGAATCTTTCCCGCCGAATAGGTGTTTTCCCGATAGTCCACCGTCAAGGGCAGAAAATCTCTGTCGTTCGGTTTGGTTGCCATGCACGCCGTGTTCAGGATTACCGTATCGCCGTAGCGCGCCACAATCGCGCCATTAGCCTGCTTCGCTATCTTCCCCGTCTCCAGGATCAGGGTCCTCCCGCCCACCTCTACCGATACCTGGTGCGGCGCTGGCGTGTGATTATTTTCTGACATGTTTCATTCCTTTGGCTCCGCCTCTGGCGGCTCCATGGGCAGAACGTTTTAACCTCAGGGCTGGTGAAACAAACCCTGAAACCCACTGCCCTTGTTTGAACTGCATTACGTTTCAGTTCTTGCTCTGTCGTTGAGCGGAGGTAGACCTGCAATCGACCCGCGTGGGGTCACACCACGAGACAGTCCGGCCGGTTTCCGAACAAACATCCAGCCCAATGCCCAATTCCAGACATCTTTTGCTTGGAAATTGTCACTTCGCGCGTAGTTCGCGTCTCTTTTTTCTTCAAGCCGCTACTTGCGCAGACTGAGGCGTTCCACAATCTCGCGATACCGATCCGGGTCCCGGCGGTTCAGATAGTCCAGCAATCTCCGGCGCTTGTTGACCATCATGATCAATCCCCGCCGAGATGCATGGTCCTTTACGTGGCTCTTGAGGTGCGTCGTCAGATAGTTGATCCGCTCGCTCAAAAGCGCAATCTGCACTTCTGGTGAGCCTGTATCCTTAACATGAGAACGGAACTGTTCGATCAACGCTGCTTTCGGTGCGCTCAAGTGCCCTCTCCGTCGTCCCCTAAATTTTCCTCTTCTCTTCGACTTATCCAGAGTAACACATCCATCTTTCCACTGTAAAGCGGCCCCATCCGACCTCTGAAATTACATCATTGCGACCTGTAGTGATTGATACAACGCACGGTTGCGGTAGTCCCTGTCTTCGGTGTCCGGTTGACGCCGTTCCGGGGCGAAGCTACACTCCCCGCAACAATAAGTAGGCCCTCCCTGGGCCCGGACGCTGAGCGCCTGCTCGCAGCTCCCGGGCTTCCTAAAAAACAGCATCGCCGTTGCCCCGGTGCAGGCGGATCGTTTCATGGAGAATCTAAAGAATGAAATTGCGTCTATTCTTGTGCCTTTTTGTAATGCTGTGGTCCTGCGTGTCCAGTTCCGCGCAGCAAGCTCAGCCTGCGGTGCAGCCTCTCACCTTCTGGTATGAATACACCATCAATCCAGGCAAAGAAGATGAGTTCTTGGATCTGGTCAAGACAGTTGGCCAGCCGGTGCGGGATAAACTCATGGCCGACGGCGTCATTCTTGCCTGGGGCTTGCAAACTCCGCTGCTTCGTGTTCCCGGCACCGCGACTCACACCATCTGGTACGTAGTTAACGATTATGCCGCGCTCGAAAAAGTGGACTCCGCCATGCGCGCGCAGATCACCAAATTCAACGAAGAAGCTGCCAAGTCCGGCGCTCTAAAGAAAGGTTCGAAGCCGGCCGCCTCCCTCACCGCGCGCCTCGGCGAAATCGCCGACATGAGCAAGGTTCACGACTACCTGACGCGCGACCTGGTTTCCGGTCAATATAACTTTCCGCCGGCGGGAACCCTGCCCTATACCCGCTTCAATTTCTTTAAAGCAAAGCCAGGCAAAGGCGCCGATTTTCGCAAGGCTTGGGAAAAGTACAACAAGCCCGTTTTCGACAAACTGGTCGCTGACGGCGTCGTCCTGGGCTACGGATTTGCGGTGGAAGAGATCCGCACCGAAGGCGAGTTCACGCATTTCGTCTGGTACGACACCAAGGACCTCGCTTCCCTGGACAAGGTGCGTGCGGCGTTTCTTGCCGACCGCGATCGCCGCTCTCAGGAAGAACAGGATTCCTTAACGCACCTTTTTGCGAGCCTGCAGGACCCCGACGCCACTCGCTCGGAGGTTTTGCGCTCGCTGATCTTCCGCGCTGCCCCTCCCAAGTAGCGCCTGACATCAGCATGGATCACCGGGGGCTGGCGGCAACCGGCCCCTTTTCATTCTTGCGGGAACTGGCCTCCTCGCGCGATTGAGGCCGCGAACAATTTCGCTTCCGATGTGATACTTTTCCCGGATGCACCCGGCCTGATTTCTGGACAGGATTGGCGGTTAGCAAGCGATTCGGCACACGGGAGAACCATGTCTCAGGAGCAATGGACCGCGGTAGACCGCTACTTCGTCGAGCAACTCCATCTCTCCGATCCCATCCTCGATGCGGCCATGCACGCGAACGCCGCCACGGAGTTGCCTGCGATCGACGTCACCCCAAATCAGGGCCGGCTCCTGCAGTTCCTCGTCCGCTTGACGCAAGCCAGAAAGATTCTTGAGATCGGAACCCTCGGCGGTTACAGCACTATCTGGCTGGCGCGCGCGCTGCCGCCCGGCGGTCGCCTGATCTCACTCGAATTCAATCCCAAACACGCAGAGGTCGCACAAGCCAATATTCGGCTCGCCGGTCTTTCCGATCGCATCGAAATCCGCATCGGAGCCGCACTCGATTCTCTTCCTGTACTTGAAAAAGAAGGTCTGGCGCCCTTCGACTTCATTTTCGTTGACGCCGACAAGCCCAACAACCAAGGCTATCTCGAATGGGCCATCAAGCTCTCGCGCCCCGGCACGCTCATCATTGTCGACAATGTAGTCCGCCATGGCGCCATTGTCGACGCATCCAGCACCGACCCAACGATTCAGGGCACCCGCCGCATGTTTGAGACCATGTCTCGGGATTCGCGACTCTTGTCGACTGCACTGCAAACCGTCGGCTGCAAAGGTTACGATGGATTCGCCATGACCATCGTCACGGCGAAATAATGCACTCGGCACACAGGACCCTCGCCTTCGACCGGAGACTTACCCGATGACCGATCGCCCCACCGTGCTCGTCACTGGCGCCAATTCCGGCATTGGCAAAGAGATCGCCTCACGGCTCGCTCGCGCTGGCTATGACGTTGCCATCAACTACAAGGTTGATGCGCCCGGCGCGGAGGCTCTGGCGCTGGAACTCCGCGCGTTCGGCGGTCGCCCCATCGCCGTTCATGCCGACATCTCGGTCACCAGCGAAGTAGACGAAATGTTCCACACCGTTCTCACAAAATTCGGCAAACTCGATGCTCTCGTCAACAATGCTGCCGTGCAAGTCTGGAAACCTCTCCTCGAAGCATCCGACGCCGACTGGGATCGCGTCCTGGCTACCAACCTGCGCGGCTGCTTCTTGTGCACCCAGCGCGCAGCTCGCCACATGAAGGACCGGCTAATCGGCGCTATCGTCAATATTGGCTCCGGCTCCAACAAACTTCCCTTTCCCAATCTCTGTTCCTATGCTGCCAGCAAAGGCGCCATTGAAATGTTCACCAAATCCTCTGCCCTCGAACTCGGCCAGTTCGGTATTCGCGTGAACTGTGTCGCACCCGGCGCAATTGACACCCAACGCACCAAGGCCGAGCTCCCAGACTTCGCTGGCACTTGGGCACATCTCACGCCGCTCCGTAGAATTGGCACGCCAGCGGATGTCGCTGCCGCCGTCGAATTTCTTCTGAGTGCAAACGCCTCATTTATTAGCGGACAAACCCTTGGCGTAGACGGCGGCTTGTTCGTTCAGCCACGCTGGCCAGAGTCTGATTACAACTCTTGAACCTACTGGGCCCCTTTGGCCCTGCTCTAAATTTGCATTACCCCGCGCTCCCGATGTGGCACACTAGATTGCAAGGTTCCACTCCCGACTGGAAATCTTGCACGACGGACCTTCGCCATGTCTTCCACCGAAACGCAATCATTGCCCCCCCAATTGGAAGCCTGCCTTCATGATTTTCGCCACGCCGCTGAAGACGCGCGCAATCTTCTTACCTACACGGACGAACCGGCCTTGCGGAAACGGCGCTCTCCGGCAAACTGGTCTCCGCTGGAATGCCTAATTCATCTCAATCTTGCGAATCAGGCCATGCTGCCGGGAATTCGGCAAGCCGTAGAAGCGGCCCCGCAAAGCCCCAACGAACAGCAAGCCTACAAAATGGATCTGGCTGGACGATTACTCGCTTGGAGTTTGGAGCCTCCCGCATTCATCAAGCTGAAAGCTCCCAGTCTTGCACAGCCCCTCCAAGACGCTGGTCTGGGAGCGGTGCTCGCTGAGTTCGAGCGACTTCACAATGAGCTCATCCACCTTCTCCAGGCTTCCGCGGGAAAGCGGATTGACAAACAAAAGATGAAATCGCCCTTTGCCAACATGCACTACAGCGCCTACTCGGCGTTTCGCATCGTCGCTGCCCACGACCGCCGCCACCTATGGCAGGCGCGCAAAGCTCTCGAAACGCGGTAGGCCACAGCCAAGCATCAAGAAGCGGCGGCCATTACACGCTCCTGCCTGGATCAAAAGCGGGTCGAACGCCAAAAGAAATCAAATTTGCGCGATAGCGGGATGTGTCGAGCCCGTGAGACACGATACGGCAGCACGTTTCATAACGGAACAGCGTGCGCTTTTCAAAACCGCCCGAAAATCAGTAACCTCGTGGCGAAGCTTTCGATGGGACCGTAAATGTAGCGGAATCCATAAAACGCCACCAGCAGGCCCACCAGCCGGTACGGAGAAGTGCGCAGCCAGTCCAGATAACCCCTCGCAGTGCCCTCTCCCATGAACAACATGATTCCTGTGCTTCCGTCCAACGGCGGGACCGGCAGCAGGTTGAAGACACCGAGCAACAGATTCAGGCGGTAAAATGCGCTGACAACAATTTCCAGCAGTCCAGCTTGCCCGTCGGGGCCGCGGTGAAACCAACCTAGATTCAAGCCCAGGTGGATTACCGCCACGGCGATCAGCATCAGCGTGAAGTTGGCCGCAGGCCCGGCAAGGGCCATCCAGGCCGAGCGCTTTGGATATCTTCGTTCCCACTCGGGATTGAAGGGCGCACTGGCCCAGCCAATAATCTGCCGCGTAAACAGGAAAGCGATCAGGGGTATCACCACCATGCCGAATGGCTCCCGGCGCACGTGGGGAACCGGGTTGAGCGTAAGTTGCCCGCCCAATGCCGCCGTGTCGTCGCCGCCCAATTTCGCCGCGAGCGCGTGCGAAGCTTCGTGGCAGGTGGTGGAAAACAGAAAAACGATGTACCAGATGAAGCCAAGAACAATCAGGTCGGGCGTAAGATCAGGCATCTATTCTTCTCAGAAAAAGACCGCGTGGCTTTCTCAAGAGTAGGGGCAGCAAGCCCGGAATGCAAGGCAGGTCCGGTGATTGTCCGTTCGACCGGGCGCAAAGGCAAAGGCTCTGCGGCTAGAGGCGCCGCTCGCCGTTTTCAGCGCGCGAAAGGCAGCGTCCGAATGGGAACGCTCTTCCCGGCCTGACCCAATCTTCCTCCCTCAGGCCTGTGCCAAGTGATGGATTTTAGGTGAGCTGCTGCGCGCTTGGATTGGCATACCATCTGCGACCGCTTTGGCAAGACCCAAGACAGAAGCGCTCCTCGGGCCTCTTGCGGAGCGCTTTGAAAATTCGGACGGTCCAGGCCACGCCAGCTCTAGAACAGGTTCCACAGGAACTGGTTGTACACTTCGTGGTGATACTGCACTTCCGGCGCTTTGACGAAGGTGCCTAGCGCACGCGGGCAGCGATCCGCCGAAGCCCGCTTCAAATCTGCAAACCGCACTTTTACGTCGGCGCCCAACAACTTCGACGTCCATTCGGCTTTCTCAAAATTCTCGAGGGCCGTATAAATGTTGTCCGGCAGGTAGCGCTCTGCTTGGCGAAGGTTCTTGATCTTCGCGGTGTCTCCATCAATGCCGGTCTTGAAGATCGACAGCATCACCAGGTACGGATTTGCGTCGGGAGCCACCGAGCGAACTTCTACGCGTGAACTCTTTTCATTGCCGATCGGGATGCGAATCATCGACCCGCGATCCACTGGCGAAGCCTTAATCTGGTTCGGCGCCTCAAAGTGCGGATCCAGGCGGCGGTAGGCATTCACGCTCGAATTCAACAGCAAGCAAATGTCATTCGCGTGCGTCAAAATCCGGTCAATGAACGACCAGCCCAGCTTGCTCAGCTTTTCTTCGCCCTTCGGATCCCAGAACAAGTTCTTCCCGTTCTTGCTGATGGAAACGTTGGTGTGCATCCCGTTTCCGTTTACGCCGACCACCGGCTTCGGCAAAAACGACGCAGAAACGCCGAGGTTCGTCGCCACCTGTCGGCAAATCAACTTGTACAGCTGAATCTGGTCCGCCGCTGCTACTACCTCTCCGTAGCCATAGTTGATTTCAAACTGCGACGGCGCCACTTCGGGATGGTCTTTTTCATTCTGAAAACCCATCGAGCGCTGCACTTCCGCGCTGGTATCAATAAATTGCCGCAGCGGATCGCCCGGCAGCGAGTGGTAGTACCCGCCGGTGTTCACATACTCAAACTTGTGGGTCTCGTGATAGTGCCGTTCGGCGTCTACGCCCTTGAATAAGAACCCTTCAATCTCGTTCGCCGCGTTCAGCGTGTAGCCGTCTTTCTTGTTCAACGATTCTGCATACGCCTTTAACGCTCCGCGGATATCGGCCGAATACGGCGAGCCGTCCTTATCAATCACTTCGCCGAACACCAGCACTTTGCCCGGACCAAAAAAGTCCGCCGGAGCCCAGTAAAACGCGCTCCAGTCCATGCCCAGCCGCAAGTCGCTTTCTCGCTGTGCCGTAAATCCGCGAATCGAAGAGCCGTCAAACGTCAGATTGTCCCAGCTCTTGATCAAGAACTTCTTGTCGTAGTCCAGCATGTGCAGGCGGCCTTCCAGGTCGCTGAACAGCACGGTGACCGCCTTGATGCGCTTTTCGTCGGTTAGATACTTGATGCGCTCTTCCTGAATCTTGTGCGGGGCAACACGATTCCTGCGCTGCTCTTTGGCCTTGAGGTTCAGCTGCTCCAGTTCGTCATACGACAAAGATAAAAAATTGCGTAATTCAGTGGACATGAATCTCCTCGAAAAAGTTTGGCGTAACTGCTTGAGGTGTGTGTTGGGGCAGACGACATTGCAATATGCGCAGAAAGGGTATCGCGGCCGCGGGAAACCAGTCAATCGAAAGAACGAATTGCATAGATTGGGAAAATTTCTACTATCCGCCAACCGCAATCAAAGTACTGCCCGCCGCGCGCCAGGCGGAGTAAAATGCACGCAATGCCCCACCTCCACGTCGCACCCGCGCCTCCGCTCTCCCGCTTCGTGGAGTTGCTCTGGTATTACGAAGAACCGCCTAAGCCGCACGCCAAGGAACGCCTGATGCCGGACGGCTGCGTCAGCTTGATCATCAACCTCGCCGAGGACCAAACCCGCCTCTACGACGCCGAAGATACCGGCAAAATGAAAACGCTCGGCGGCTGCAGTGCCGCCGGCCCCAACACCAAATGTTTCGCCATCGACACCGACGAGCAGACCTGCGTCATCGGCGCGTCCTTCCGCGCCGGCGGCGCCGTTCCCTTCCTCAAACTTCCCAGCGATGAATTGCACAACCAACACTTAAACCTCGGAGACTTGTGGGGGCGTCTGGCCATCGATCTGCGTGAGCGTACGCTGGCGGCTAAAACTCCGCGCGAAAAGTTGCACATGGTGGAGCTCGCCTTGCTCGAACGCGCAGCGGGCATGTTTGACGGTCAGCCGGTCGTCGAATACGCCGTCGCCAATTTCCTCGCCCAGCCTGCAACCGCAAAAATTGCCCGTGTCGCCGACAAAACCGGCTTCAGCACCCGCCGCTTCATCGAACTCTTCAAACAGCACGTTGGCATGACGCCAAAGCTTTTCTGCCGCGTGCGCCGCTTCCAAAAAGTCTTGCGTCACATCACTAGCGGCCAGCCGGTTAACTGGACCGGTGTGGCCCTCGACGGCGGCTATTTCGATCAAGCGCACCTCATCCACGATTTCCGGGCTTTTTCTGGACTCAATCCCTCCAAATACCTCGCCGCCTATAAGGATTTCCCGCGCCACCATAACCACTTGCCCATGGTCTGAGCAGCAGGGACGGCAAACTAGGGATTCCGCGACGTCAGATTTTTACAATACGCTCCTCCCTTCTCCTCACGCAGAATGTGCCTAAGACTTTCGCTTTCCGGAGGAACCCATGACCAAAGCCACCAGCGCAATCCCCGCAGGCTTTCGCAGCTTGACGCAATATCTCATTCTCGATAACGCCGCGGATTTTCTGAAATTCATCTCGGGTGCATTCGGTGCCACTGAAAAATTGCTGATGCGCGATGACCACGGCATCATTCGCCACGCTGAAGCGCAACTCGGCGAGTCTGTCATCGAATTCGCCGAAGCCGGCGGCCAGTGGAAGTCCATGCCCGCGGGTCTGCACTACTACGTGAAGAATTCAGACGCGGTCTATGCCCAAGCATTGCAGGCCGGCGGTACCTCCCTCTACGAACCCGCCGACCGCGACTATGGCGACCGCGAAGCCGGGGTGCGCGACCCCGCCGGCAACAACTGGTTCATTTCCACCCACACCGCCGGTAAAAGCTATAAGCCTGAAATTCTGCAAGACCTCAATACGTATTTCAGCCTGAAGGACGCGGCGCATTTTCTCGGTTTCCTGGAGAACGCGTTCCGGGCGGAAGCTGTCGACAAACATGCCGGAAAAGATGGCAGCATCATGCACGCCAAAGTCCGCATCGGCGATACCGTCGTCGAACTCAGCGAAGGCCGCGCGCCGTGGGGCCCGCGCGCCGTGAGCCATCACTTTTACGTCGAAAACTGCGACCATGTCTTCGCACGCGGTCTTGCCAACGGCTGTAGGGAACTCCAGCCGATGGCCGATCAGTTCTACGGCGACCGCTCCGGCTCCTTGCTCGACCCCTGGGGAAATCACTGGTATATTGCAAGTCATCTGGAAGACCTGACGTCTGAGGAGATCGCGCAGCGCGCGATTGCGGCAGGCCGTCAGTGAACCGACGAAAGGAAAACAACATGAAGCGACGGAGATGGATGGCAGTGATGTTGGCGGCCGCGATGAGCTTCTCGGTGGCCGGAACCGCCCGAGCGCAGGACGCCAGCGCCGCCGACAAGGAAAAAGCTCTCGCGCTACTGGAGAGCAGCAAGAAAGGCGTTCTGGCGGCAACCAAGGGACTCAGCGAAGCACAGTGGAACTTCAAGGCGGCACCGGACAAGTGGTCCATCGCCGAATGCATGGAGCACATTGCGGCGGCGGAAGATTTTATTCGCGGCACGATTGAGCAGAACGTGATGAAAGCTCCGGCAGCCCCGGACCGCGATATTGCCAAGATTGACTCTAGCATCCTGGCCAACGTGCCAGACCGCAGCAGCAAAGTCCAAGCCCCCGAACCGCTGAAGCCGACCAATCGCTTCGGTTCTCCGCAAGCTTCCATCAAGCATTTTGAAGAGAGCCGCGCAAAGACCGAGGAATTCCTGAAAGCGACGCCGGATCTGCGCGGACATGCCGTCGACAGCTTTGCAAGCGGCACCAAGTGGGACGCTTACGAATTTGTGTTGATGATCGCCGCCCATAGCCAACGCCACACAAAGCAAATCGAAGAAGTAAAGACCAGCCCCGGCTATCCGGCCAAGTAGAGCTCGCCGGAACCTTCTCCACCGAACCGCGCGAAGACCCTGGTGCTCTTCGCGCGGTCTGATTTTTACGAGGAGGATTACTTGCTGCCGGAAGTCGTGCCCGGGTTCGCGCCGCTGAACGTTGGCACCGTCACCGTGCTGTCCATGCGCACCAGCATTCCAGTCTCTGCCGGCAGACTCAGCTCTTTACCCTTCCGTGCCGAAACATAAATCGCGCTGCCCGCGAGTCCGATTCCGAATCCAGCCGCGGCATGGCTGGCCAGCTTCCCGATCAACGTGGCGCCGCCGGTCCCGATCGTGCCGGCGATGATGTCGCCCTTGATGTCGTGCTTCTGCTGCAGCATCTGTCCTTCGGTTACCTCAACGTCCTTGCGTGGCCGACCTTCTCCCTCTTCCGAAGGCTTTTGCAAAGCGATCACGCTCATTTGCACCGGAATCAGCCGGCTGTCCACTTCCATCGAACGGAAAGTCAGATTCATGTAGGCTTCGCCGCGGAACAACGAAAAGCGCCGCGCCCGGCTGATGCTGGTCACGATGCCCCGAATCCGCGTTCCCGCGGGCAGAACCACTTGATCGCCCACCATCAGCGGCTCCGTCGTTACCGCTATGAAAGGATCGCCGTTCCGCGATGCCGCTGTGCCAATGTCGCTCGTCAGTTTGACGTGGATTTGTGTGCCTTGGATCAGCTGGCGAGGTTCCGCCTGCCCGAAGGAAGCGCCCAGAGAAAAGACTGCAACCACAAACAGAGCCCGAACCAAATGTTTCATCTATTCCTCCTGCCCGCGGATGCGGGTTGCCCGCCATGAGCTTCTGCCCATGATGGCGGACTGGTTCCGTAACGTGGATGCACGCGGAGGGACGCCTCGTCGTGCGACGCTGGCGCGCGGACCCGGCAAGCGCTGCGGCACTCGTCGGGAGGATGGGGAGGATCTCCATCCGGCAGATAGCGTAGCAGGATTTCTGCGGCAGGAGCGACAATTCTGGGGGAAATTTGATGAAAGCCCGGGTCTCCCCTGCAAAACCAGGCCTTGCAGGAAAGGCTGACGGGGCGTATGTTTCGCGCAACGCTGTTCTGCCCTGGCCAACGTTTGTTTTATGCGAGGGCCGGTTCTTCTTTTGGAGGGAATGCCAATGAAAATTTCGCTCAAAGGGACCCTGGTGGTTGGCGCAGTATTGACCGCGATTGCGGGAGTGACCGTTTTCGCTCAGGAGAAAAAAGAAGCCGCAAGTGGACACGGCATCGTGCATACCGCCGATTTGAAATGGACTCCAATTATCAAAGGATGCGAACTCGCCGCGGTCGGCGGCGACATGAACGCCGACGGAGCGCCCTTCGTGCTCCGCTTGCGTTGCGCCGCAGGAACCAAAATTCCGGCGCACTGGCATCCGACAGACGAGAACGTCACCGTGCTGAAGGGTGTCTTTCAGGTGGGCATGGGCGACAAATTCGACGCCGCCGGATTGCAAACCATGAACCTAGGCGACTTCGGAAGCATCCCGAAAGAGATGCGCCATTTTGCGTTCAGCAAGACCGCCAGCATCGTGCAGGTCAACGGCAGCGGCCCGTTCAAGGTGAACTGGGTCAATCCCGCCGACGTGGTGCCTCCCACGGCGGCACCGGCGGCGAAGCACTAGAGCTTTACGCAAATTTCACTTCGGCTCGGGAGCCGCCACGCCGGCCTTACGTCGACGTCGGTGACGATCTTCCATGACTTGCAATAGGCGTGTCCTCAACCGGCCCTTGGCATCGGCCGTGGTTCCCGGCAAGAGGTTTTGCTACTTCCGCGTTTGCCGCGTTTCGACGACGGTTATGTCCGGCGCACGAACTTGATCGAGACCACATCCTCAGGAAATCCCTGCCACAACCGCACAAGGTGGCGCAAGGCTACACTTCGCGCGGAAAGAACCAGCAGACCGTCCTTAGAAACGTCGAGACCAATCGGCCGGCGCGTCGGATTTTGGTTCGCCTTACACCGCTGTGTTAGAATTTTCGTCGGCAGTCACACGAACGACGCGACTGCCGGAGCGTGGAGCTTCGGGCTCTGTGCAACGAGGTCCCGCGAACCCCGCCAGGCCCGGAAGGGAGCAACGGTACCGGGAACGCCTCGGGTGCCGCAGATCACCCGAAGTTCCTCGCACGCAAATCGACCGACTCTCTTCCTCATTCGAGTTTTATCCGCCGAAGATCGACTTTATCGTTCATCCAGAACTTAAAACTTTTCTGAATCCGCGCGACATGCGAAACTCCATCCCATGAGCTATCAAGTCATTGCCAGAAAGTGGCGCCCGCAAACTTTCAAGGACCTGGTCGGACAGGAGCACGTCACCGGAACACTGGCCAACGCCATCAAGAACGATCGCGTCGCGCACGCCTACATTTTTTCCGGCGCGCGTGGTGTGGGCAAAACGACCGCCGCCCGCATCCTGGCCAAAGCTTTGAATTGCGTGAACGGTCCGACACCTGAACCCTGCGGCGTCTGCGATTCCTGCAAGGAAATTGCAGCCGGCTCTTCTCTCGATGTCATCGAAATCGACGCCGCCTCCAACCGCGGCATTGACCAGATCCGCGAACTCCGCGAAATGGTCCGTTACGCTCCCGCCGCCTCGCGCAGCAAAGTCGTCATCCTCGACGAAGCGCACATGCTCACTGGCGAAGCCTCTAACGCGTTGCTCAAAACTCTCGAAGAGCCGCCCGATCGCGTCACCTTCGTCATGGCCACCACCGAGCCCGAAAATCTCGAAGACACCATCCGCTCCCGTTCCCAGCATTTTCATTTTCGCGCACTCACCTTTAACGAAATCGCCGAACGCATCAAGTACATCGCCAAGGAAGAAGGCCTGGCCATCGCCGACGGCGCCGTCTCCGTCATCGCCCGCATGGCCGAAGGCAGCATGCGCGATTCCCTTTCGCTTCTAGAGCAGGCCCGTGCGTATTGCGGCGACAATATTCCCGACAAGGAAGTTCGCGAACTCCTCGGCGTCGTTCCCGAAGACGCGCTCAACGAACTCGTCGAAGCCATCGCCGCCGCTTCGGCCGATCGTGCACTCGGCCTCGTCCATACTTTTCAAAAAGAAGGCCGCAACCTGCAGCACTTCTGCCGCGAAGCGATTCGCCATATGCGCAATCTCCTGATTGCTCGCGTGTGCGGGGCTGACTCCGATTTGATCGCCGCCACGCAAGACCAGCGCCCCGCGCTGGCCAAAGCCGCCTTGCAGTTCGGCGAAGAAGACCTCACTCGTTTTTTCAACATCCTTCTGCAAACCGACGACGATCTCCGCCGCAAGCCCGATCCCCGCGTGCACTTGGAGATGGGCCTCTTGCGCCTGATCCACGCCGGACGGCTTGCTCCATTGGAAGAATTACTCGCGGAGCTGGGCGGCGAGAACAAGACTCCTGTCGCGCGAATCGCGGGTCAACGGGCATCAACGCCCGTCACCTCTCCTGCCTGGTCGCCGAAAAACGAAATCGCCAGCGCTGCCGCGGCCGCTTCCTCGCCTTCATCTGCATCCAAATCGCCGATGGCGACCGCACCGCCGAATACAACGTTCTCGACAGCCGCTTGGCGAGCCAAGGAGCCGGCAACAGCCGCAGCCGCGCCTGTTCTCGTTGCCGCCGCTCCAGCCATTGCGCCGGCAAGAATTGGCGAGATCGCAGAAGAGTTAGTGCCAGAACGCGAAGAGTCGACGAACGCCTCGCCCGCCGTGGAAATCCGCGCGGAGGAAACTTCGCCGGCGAATGCCGCTTCGCGCGGCTCCGACGATTCGGTTTCCGCCAAAGGAATTTCTGACCGGCAAGTGCTGGAAATTCGCGCGGCCATTCAGGCGCAACAGAAATTCCTCGGTGAACTGCTCGAACACAGCCATCGTTGGGAACTCGAAGGCGTCGAACTGCGTATTTTTTTCGCAACCGACAAACGTCCGTTCGCCGAAATGATCGAAGGACGCGACTCGCTGGAAAAAATTCGCGCAACTGCAAACAAGGTACTCAATCGCTCCGTTCGTGTGTGTGCTAAGATAGAATCAGTTGCAGCGACGGCCGCGCCTGCGTCGCGCGTGTCCGATACACAAGAGCTGCGAGCGAAATTCGAGCGCGACCCTATGGTTCGCTCGATGCTGCAACGCTTCGGCGGCAAAATTTCCGAAGTGAGGCGGCGCGAAGAGGGACTCTGATGGAAGTCAATGCGCTACAACAGATGCTTTCTCGGCTTCGGCAAGTGCAGGAAGACTTGCAGCGGCAGGTGAACACCGTTGCAGTCGAAGCTTCCGCCGGCGGTGGCATGGTCACCGTAAAAATGAACGGGCAGAAACAAGTGCTCGAAGTGCGCATTGAACCCGACGTCTTCGCCTCCAAAGATCACGAAATGCTCCAGGATTTGGTCCGCGCCGCCGTCAACGAAGCCTCCCGCCGCGTAGACGACGAGCTCGCCGACCAGATGAAATCGCTTGCCGGCGGCATCCCCGGTATCCCCGGCATGAAAATCCCCGGCCTCTTCTAAGACCCACGCAAGCTTTTGCCTTCTTCCTTGGATTTCCAACACGTTAGTTCCTTCATCCGCACACGCGGCTATAGCCTCGTTCCAGACGGGTTCGCGCCGTCTGAGTTGCTGGCCGTTTCCGCGGAACTATCGAAGCCGGACTTGAAGCGCAGCAGAGCAGGCGCGCGACATGTATTGTCCTTAACCTCGGTTGCCCAACTCGTGCAAACCGCTCCGTTGATGGAAATTGCGCGCGGTGTTCTCGGCAATGATGCTCTTCCCTTTCGCGCGACCTTCTTCGACAAATCCCCCCATTTCCAATTGGCTGGTAGGCTGGCATCAAGACACTGCATTGCCCCTCACCGCCAAGCGAGAGTTTCCCGGGTGGGGGCCTTGGTCCGCCAAGGATGGCGTCGACTACGCGCACGCTCCCGCGGAGGCGCTGGAACAAGTCCTCGCCCTCCGTGTTCATCTCGACGATTCAACGGCAGCGAATGGACCGCTACGCATCATGCCAAACACTCACAAACTTGGCGTGCTCACGGACGCCGAAATTCAGAAACATGTCGGCGATTCCCCTGGAGTGGAATGCATAAGCAAGACTGGTGGTATTGTCGCCATGCACCCATTGGTCATTCACGCCTCCTCAAAATCCGCCTCAGAACTCCCTCGCCGTGTTCTTCACATCGAATACGCTTCGCAACTCGAAATCGTCGTTGGACTGCGCCTCGCCGTGGTTTAGACGTTTCAACCGCCTGCTTCTTGCTTTACGGCTCTGGCGGGAATTCGGCGAGGTAATACGATATGGCGGCGGTTCGATATGTATCCAGTGGCCGACAGTGTTTCCGCAACGCGAAATCGGAACCCGGCACCGAATGCTCCGCTGCGAACCCCGTTGCCGCTTTTCATGTTAGAGTCGGCCCAATCATGTTTCCGCATACGTCAAACGCGAGCGGAGCATTTACCTGCCTGGCGATTCTTCAATCCCTTGTGCTGTTGCTTCCGCCCAGCGTAAGAGATCAACAGGAACCGACGGTAGCTGCCGAAGCGCCGCCTCTGGTCTGGCCGTCCTGGCTGGTGCATCTCGAAGGGTACCAGCTCAAGATTCAGCAAGGCACCGATCAGGCGAAAAACGACTACCTAAGGACCACGTTCAACACGCACGCACCGATGACCCAGATTCACTCTTTCTATCTGAATTTGCTGAAAGCCAATGATTATCCAGGAGTTACGGGAGGCCTGGAAACCGGCCACACCATCTCCGGCGTGCAACAAAACGCGTCGGGACGCCTGGAAGCTGACAATTATCCAAACGGTCAGCCGGGCCCGTACACCGACATCCGCATCGATTTCTCACGCTTCGTGCTCAACGGCCCCATTCGCGTATCCATCAAAGTTACAGCGCATCCCTACATCAGTTATGGCCACGAAATCACGCACCGCCACAATTTGCCGCCGCCGAGGCCGAGCACCTCGTCCCGTTCGCAAGAAGCAGCCGACGAGTTTGAGCGCAGCAGCACCGTACACATGCAAAAATACGATCAGCCAGTGGTTCCTCGAAAAGGTCCCCCTATTAAGGGACTCGCATGGCCGTCGTGGCTGGTGCACATTGAAGGTCAACCGTTGCGGGTACAAAAAAGCGTCAACAATTCCAGCATGACCGCATTCACCAGCGGCTACACCACGAACATGGACAGCGATTCGATTCGCGCCTATTATTCGGATCTGCTCACCTATCATGGTTACTCCATAGACCCGATCTACACGGAGGTCCCGCGAGTTCGTTCCAACAGCCCGGCGAGTCACATGGGATCGGTAAAAGGAGTTTCCTACCCGTCCGGGAATCCGGGACCGCGTATCGAGATTCTGGTGCAGTACCGGCCCGTGGACTTGCGCGGATCTGATTTGCCCATGAAAGTGGATTTGCGAGTCTCCGGTTTTCCGCCAGACACGCCCTAGACTGGATTATCCGCCCGGAAGCAGAAACCACACCCTCGACATGCTTCAAGCACAGCGTCGCCCGGACAGCCGCGGCAGGCCGGCGGACAGAACGTCTTCTTGGGTTCACCGAAGTTAACCTTGCCTTTGTCCCTAGAAGGCGCGCCTTTCGCTTCGGCACAAGAATCGGAAGCATAGTTCTGGTGCTACGGATCCACCTCATTCCTAGGGACTTCTGAGGACTCTAAAACATTCCGTTTTGCAACGTCTCGCCCACGCAGCCAGAACGATGGGTCGGCCGCACCGTGTCTCCCGTGACACGCAAAAACACCGCCCCGATTCTAGTAACTCTATTGTTTCCAATAGAATCCCCTTGGACCTCCTCATGCTTTTTCTTTCTGCGTCCCATGCAGGAGGCTCCTATGTCCGACCCGCTCGCCACCAATCGCTCGAAACAAGTCAGTCTCGACGCAGCCCTCGTTCCCGTTATCTGCGCGGTCCTGCTCTACGCCGTCTCCTGGATCATGGGCTGCTCCAGTCAATCGACCACCGCGCGAAAATCCAATTCGGCGAAAAAAATCTCTGAAACCGGCGAACAGCTCCGCCTCACAGCAGACGACGCCAGCGACGCCAAACTTGCGCCAAGCATGTCCGGCCGCAAGCTCACGATTGAAAAAATGGCTCAGCGCGCCGCTACTTCGCTGCAATTTTCCAACGAGGAATACGGCGTAGCGTTCGACGCTCCCAAAGGCTATCTGCTCAAGGAAGGCGAGCTATCGCAAATGGATCGCGGCCTCGGCTATCTCGGCCCGGTGCCCATGCACTTCACCCAAGAGGGCGGCGTGCGCCTCGCCACCGTTGAACCGCCCACCGGCGTTCGGCTGGGCACCAATTTCGTCAACGAATTTTTCACCATCAGCGCACTTTACAATTCCACCGCCGAGGCTTGCTCCGCTTTGGACATCGCTCCGGAATTTCGCGGCGCGCCCGCCACTCGCACCGTGGATAGCATCATTTTCCACGGCACCGAAGAAAACGCCGTAGCCAGCATGCACCAATACACCGGCATCTACCTGCACGGTTTCACGCAGGAAACCTGCTACGAAATCGGCTACGGTGTAGCCACCATCGGCGACGATGCCGCGCGCAATTTGAAGCATGTGGACCCGCAAAAACTCATGTCCGGCCTGGAAAAAATTCTCGACTCAGTCCGCATCGCTCCGCCGAACTTCGAGCGTTCGACCGCCACCGACTGAACGCGCGACCGTAGTGGCGCTGTTTGCGCGGCACAACAACTGTGTGCTACACAAAGGCATGCCCGATTTTGCCGCTCCTGTCGAACGACTCATTGATGAACTGAAACACTTGCCCGGAATCGGGCAAAAAACCGCGCAGCGCCTGGCCTTCCATCTGCTGCGCTGCGCTCCCGAAGATGCGCTGGCATTGGCCGACGCCATCCGCGATGCCAAAGAAAAAATCCGCGAATGCTCCACCTGCGGCAACATCACCGACAATGATCCGTGCCTTTATTGCGCCGGCGCTTCCCGCAACAAGCGCATTATTTGCGTCGTCGAAGAAGCCCACAACATCTTGGCCATTGAAAAAACTCGCACCTACAGCGGCATGTATCACGTGCTCGGCGGATCGCTCGCCCCTCTGCAAGGCCGCGGCCCGGAACAGCTAAAAATCAAGCAATTGATTGAGCGCCTCAAAGGCGGATCCGTCGAAGAAATCATCATCGCCACCAACCCCACCGCCGAGGGCGAAGCCACCGCCGTCTATCTGTCGAAATTGTTGAAACCGCTCGGTGTACGCGTCACCCGCATTGGCGTCGGCATTCCGGTCGGCGCGGACCTCGAATACGCCGACGAAATCACCATGCTCAAAGCCATGGAAGGTCGCCGCGATCTTTGACGCCGCGTATCTAAAAAAGCCAGCCCACACCGCGGGTACTAGAGCGAGACGGCAGTACTCCTAGCTCAATCTAGCCATTTCAGTTTTTTCGTTATAGAGTGAAAATTCCGCAAGACGTATGGTCCCCCAAGGAGGTGCGCTATGCCCGGGTTGGCGCACTACATGGCGCAGTATGATCACGAGCACTCTTCCGGCTGGAACAAGTTGCTGCACGGAATCGGCATCCCGCTGATTTTTGCGGGGATCATATTGCTCATCCTCACGAAGTGGATCTGGGGCGGCGCGCTGTTTGTTGCCGGATGGATGCTGCTGTTTTTGGGCCACAAGGTGGAGGGCAATCACCCCGCCTTTTTTCAGGGACCGGTTTACTTGTTGGTCGGCCCGATTTGGGTGGCAAAAGAGGCATGGACTTTCCTAACAGGTGGGCATGCCCAGGCAGATTCTCCGGCAGAGAAAACCGAACGCCGCTAAGCCGCGAACAACACGAGAGATACACAAAGGAAAAGAACGTCGGACATGGAAGAGTTTGGCAAAGAGCGTGCCGACGATTCTCCAGAGATGATCTCCGAGAACGCCATTCATAGCGGCGAAGAACTGCGCAAGCGGCGCAGCTCGCGCATCGTGCAGGCCGTGCCCCTGACCGTGAAGGGCGTGGACGCGCTGGGCCGTCCGTTCATCGAGCGCACTTCCAGCTTGATCATTAATTGCCACGGCTGCCGCTACCAGTCGAAACACTACGTCTTGAAAAATATGTGGGTAACGCTGGAGATTCCGCACCCGGAAACCGGCCAGGCGCCCCGCCAGGTGCGCGGGCGAGTAGCGTGGATCCAAAGGCCGCGCACGGTGCGCCAGCTCTTTCAGGTGGCGCTGGAGTTGGAGCTGCCCGGAAACGTTTGGGGCATCGGATTTCCTCCGGAGGACTGGACGAGTTTTGCAGTGCCGTCGGCGCCGGCGAAAGTGCATGCCTTGCAGGAAGACGAAATTCACGCGGTGCCGGCGGAAAAAACAGCGGAGCACGCGAGCGCACCGGGCGAACCGGAAATGCCGCCTCCCGCGATTGGGGTGGACACCGCTCTACACGTGATGCCAGTGCCCGCAAGCACAACCGATGCGTCACTGCAACTGGCGCGGCAAGTCGCGCGGCTGATTGCCGATGCCAAACAGCAGATCAGCGCGGCGGCACGTGAAGCCGCGGCACACGCGGTGACGGCGGAACATCGCACGGCCAGCGAGCAATGGGAACAGAAATTTTCCGCGGCGCGCAGCGAACTGGCGAACGAAACCGGGCGATCCCTCGAACGCGTTCAGCAAAAAAGCACGGACTGGAGCCGGGAAGCGCAGTCCGCGGCCACCAAAGCTCTGCAAGAAGAATTGCCGAAATGGTTGTCGCCGCACTTGCGCGAACTGACGCGCGAGCTGACAGCCGCTCTTTCCAAGACCGGATCCGAGCAGCGCGCTCTGCATGAGCAGCAGATCAGCGACGCGGCGGAGAAAGTCCAGCAGCTTTGCCGCGAAGCGGAGGAGGTGGCGCGCCGAATTGTGACGCAAGCGCAGGACGCCGAGCGCCGGCTGCGCGAACACGCGTCGGTTACCTCGGCAGTGCTCGAAGGCCAGACGAAAAAACAGGAAGATACGTTTAGCGCGCACCATGAGCGGCTGAATACGACGGCATCATCTGCCCAGCAACAAATCGCGGAAGCCATGGCGAACGCCGAAGCGCAGTTGAAGGCGCAATTCGACGGAAAAGTCGAAGCCAGCAATGCGCAGATTCAAGAGTTCCTGAACAATGCGATCGCGCGCCTGAATGACCACACCGCGGAGCTAATTGGACAGCGCGGCGAGGAGCTGCGCGCGCGTTTGCTGGAGAGTCTAAGCAATGAAGCAGATCAACGCATTGCGGCATTGCGCGAAAGTTCGCAGGGAATCGTTATCGAAGTACAGCAACTGATTCAGTCGCTGCGCGCGGAACTGCAAAGCCAAGCGGGGTTGCTGGATCACGCGACCGAGCGCGCCGGCAAGACCGCGTTTCAATTGGACCAACTCGCTTCGCAGCTGGGCACGACACAGCAACTGGCCATTGAAAGTTTTCAATCGCAACTGGACGATGTGCTGACGCTGCACCGCAATGAACTGCACCGCCGCAGCGAATCGCTATTCGAGGACTTGAACGCCAGGGTTCGGCGCTCGTTTGACGAAGCCAGTGACGCCGCAGCCGAAAAGTTCGACCAACAGGTGCGCGGCCTGGTCGAGCCGCACATCAATCAGACCAATGAAGTGATTCATCGGCTGGCAGGCGGAAGGTCGCTCCTGGATGCTGCGCTCACGCTGCAGCAGGACCGCATCCGCAATTCGGCGGACGAAGCGTTCGCGGAATCACTCGGGCGGTTCCGGGAAAATCTGGGCGGCGTCGAGCAGTTGCTCCATGACGCTTCGCAGGGCGTCATCACGCGCAATTTGGCGGAACTGGAGAATAAGGCAGGAGACATCCGCCATCGCGCGGGCGAAGAGATTTACAAGACGGCGGAGTGGTACGAAAAAAAAGTTCAAACACAGCTGAACACCTTGGGCGAGAAAGTGGCCGAGCAAGGTGCGAATCAGCTGCGCGAAAAGGCCGGCGAGGTCGCGGCGGAATTTGCTGCGGAACTGGATCACTCCAGCCGGAATTTCGTGGGTCACACGCAGCAGCAGATGCAGGAAGTGGTGCGCGAATCGTTCGACCGCGCGCGAGAACTATTTGCCGAAGCCGCCGACACAACCACTGCCGCGTTCATGGACGAAATTCAGCGCCATGGACGGCAGGAACTGGACGGTTATGCCGAAGCGGTGAAGCAGACTTCGGCGGAAACGCATCGCGAGTTTTTGGCTTCGCGCGAGTCCCTGGCGCAGCAACTTACGACGGAACAGGAAAATTTCCTGCGGCGGTTCCAGGCGGGGATGGCCAGCGCGCTGGATAGTGGCATCCGCGAAGCGCAAGAAAAGATTACCGCGGGTTTTGGGCCGTTACTGGAATCGTGGAAGGCGCTCAGCGAGCAACAGCAGGATGAACTGCGCGCCCGACTCAGCAGCTTGAGCAACGACGCGACCGGGGAATACAAAAACCGCCTGGAAAACGTCTCCAACACGTGGATTTTGGCAACGGTGGCCAAGCTCGATCACCAGTCGCGTCACGTGGTTTCTGGAATATCCGCATCCGCCGAAGAGAAATTGCGCGAAGCCTGCGCGCAGGTGTTTAACAACGTAGGCGACTCACTGAAGAAACGCTTGCAGGAAATCACCGCTGAGTTCGGCAAGCGCGACTCCTAACTCGTGGCTCCAGACCGCATCGTAGTTTAGCTGGCTGGCGTTTCTTCCCTAGCTTTGCGCGCTGTATAATTCCCATTCCATGGCGAATCGAGCTTATTTACGGGTGTGGACGCGCGATTTTTCGAGCGAGACGATGATTGCGCAGTTTGTGCGGCTTCTGGCGACTACGCCCCTCGCCGAATCGCGCCCGACCTTCGATCAACTGAACGTGCAGGCGGTGGACCCGACGGAGACACCGGTGGCGGAGTGGGATTTCCGAGAAGGGACATTTGGCGCGCCGGAAGTGGCGGCGATCGCGGCACAGTACATCAACGAAGACACAGCATACATCGTCGAAGCGCAGTGGGACTTGTGGACGTTTGACAGCGAGACGCTCAAATGGAAACAGGGTCCACAGCCGCTCGAACTGACCTGCCGCGGGCCGCAGTACGACAGTAGCGCCGGTATCAGCGACGGCAACTTCAGCGTGGACCTGGGATTCGAGCACTTGTTTACCGGGCACGCGGGATTGCTGGCGCCCGGCGCGGCATCAAATCCATTTGACAATTCGGATCATCCGGTGGAGAAGACTTTCCGGCAATGGATGTCGGTCGAAGCGAACCGCAAAGAATACGCGGCAAGAACGCGGGAAAACATCCAAAAGCTGTTCAACTGGGTTGAATCGGTGGAACGGGCGTTACCGGTGGAACGCAACGAATTGTCGAGCGAAGGAGAAGAAAATTTTGAAGCGCGGTTGGACGCGATTCTGGGCCAGCACTAGCCTTGCGGTGTTGGCGAGCGCCGGAGTATCCGCCGGGGTCTATCCGAAGCTTGCCGATCAAGGCGGCGTGGCGCGGAACGAACTGCGGCTGGCCAGTCTCCGGCCCGGCCGCGACCGCCTGGCAAAGGCGCGCAGCCTCTATGGAATGCCGGAAAGCGGAAGCCAAGGCGACACTACGTTTTCCTGGACCACCGACGAACGCAGCGAAAGGCTTACCATCACCACCGATCCCCGAGGATTGATTCAGGAGATTCGAGCCGAGCATCGAGAAGACCTGGTTATCATGGACGGCGATCCGCAATACCGCCCATGGCGGACCGGTAAGAATTTGGCCATCGGGGACCCGGCCACCCGCGTGGAAAAGATCTACGGCAAGCCAGACTCGCGGAGTCCTAGCACGAAGGGCGGTCAGAGGCTAGAATTGCTGTACTACGCTTTCGATTGGGCGGGCCCTGATGTGCCGCAGGTGATGGAAGTCGTCTGCACGGTGGGGAAAGACGGTGAGCCGTGGCGTGTGGTCGAAATCACCCTGGCCGCATCTAGTCTGTAATGGGCGCTCGCCGGTCAAAGTCACGTCAAATCATGTCCATAGACGCTTACAATATGTGGCGATGTTCGTCTGGTAAGGTGATGCTCTCCGTGCATAAAGCTCTCCCGTATTCCCGGTCATTGGCCCTCCTATCGTCTTCCCTGCTACTTTCTGGATGCGGAGATACGCCGGCGCCGAAACCCGCGGAGCAGACCGCCGCGCCAAAGCCCGCCGAGCCGGCGGTTCCGGCGGACATTCAGACGGCAGCCGAGGGGTCGCTGGGGTCTGAGACGGCAGTGCTCGCCTACGGCGATCTGGCAAAGACCGGGACAAAACAAATTTTGATTGCGAACGTGGTGCCAAAAACGCCCAAAGAAAGTATTACCGGGACGATCGTTTCGCGAGCCGCGATTGTGGAGAACCAGAAAGGCCAGTGGGTGCAGATTTTTCTTTGTGACGAGCACCTGAAAAATTCCAAAGGTTATCTGGGGATGACACCGATCGAGCCGGTAACCGCGTGGCGCATTCAGCATGAGCAGGATCCCGTGAAGGGTCTGACGGTGTACTTCACGCCAGTAAAAGGGATGACGGATGCGCACGTGCTGCCGATCGCGGTGCAATGGAATCCAAAGACCAAGCGCTACCAGTCGCTGGACCGCTCGTATCAGCAATTCCTGCTGGAATCACCGGCATTGTCGAATGTGAGGACGCGATTGCAGTGAGCGCATCCGCTACAAATACAGCAAACACTCGTCCGGTCCCGCCCAAGAAGGATTTGAGCGGGCTGATGCCGTATTTGCGGCGCTACACGGGCGGAATTGTCGTGGGGCTGGTGGTCGTCCTGCTGATGGGAATTGTTGGCAATGTCATACCGCTGGCGACGGGAGTGATGACCGACACGCTGGCGGGCAATCCGGTGCCGTTTGAACATTCGGCAGCGACGCATGACCGGGGGATGGTTCCGGGCTTGAGCGGACCGGCGCTCAGTCGTGCGATTCCTTACTACGCGCCCGGCAGCCGGCGGACATTGGGGATTTATTGCCTGATTGTGGTCCTGTGTGTGGTGATCAAAGGACTGTTGTCGTTCACCGCCCGGTGGAAGTTGATTGGCGTCTCACGCGACATCGAATTCGACATTCGCAACGATTTGTTGAAACGGTTGCTATTGCTGGAGCCGGAGTTTTACGTGCGCAACCGCACCGGCGAGCTGATGTCGCGCGCCACCAACGATTTGAACGCAGTGCGCATGGTGCTGGGGCCGGGGATCATGTACAGCGCGACCACTATCGTGACCATGATTTTCGCGATTGCGGTGATGCTGGCGCTGTCGCCTTCGTTGACGTTGTGGGTGCTGCTGCCGGCGCCGGTGGTGGCAGTGGCGGTATGGTTTTTCGGGCGCACCATTCACGATTTGTACGAAAAAATTCAGGCGGCGCTGGCGACGCTGACCGCCCGGGTACAGGAAAATCTGTCCGGCGTGCGGATTATCCGTGCCTACGCGCAGGAAGAAGCCGAGAAAAGAGCATTCGACGAGCCGAACCTCGAATATGTTTCGCGCAACATCAAACTGATCCGCACCTGGAGCATGTTCATGCCGTCGCTGCAGGCGCTGATCGGGACGACGTTCCTGATCGTGCTGTGGCAAGGCGGGCACCAACTGCTGCGCGGGCAAATTTCGCTGGGCGCGCTGATTTCGTTCAACGCCTATCTGACACTGCTGGTGTGGCCGATGATAGCCCTGGGCTGGGTGACGAATATTTTTCAGCGCGGCGCAGCTTCGATGGGGCGACTGAACTACATCTTGACTGCTCAGCCGTCGATTGACGATTCGCACGCGAAGATTGCGGCAGACCGCAAGCCCGACGGCGAAATTGAGTTTCGCGGGCTGACCTTCACCTACCCCACATCGCTGTCCGGCGGCGATTCGGCAAAGGCAAAGACGAATGGAAGCGGTGCCGCGAGCAAGAACGGCTCGCATCCGGTGCTGCGCGATATTGATTTAAAGATCCCGGCAGGATCCACGCTGGCGATTGTGGGGCCGACGGGCAGCGGAAAAACCACGCTGGCCGCGCTGATCGCGCGCCTGTGGGAAGCGCCCGATGGGCAACTTTATCTCGACAGGAAGCCGCTGCGCGAATGGCCGCTGGCTTCGCTGCGCAAGTCGATCGGGTTTGTGCCGCAGGACACCTACCTTTTCGGCGAAACGATCGGCGGCAATATCGCCTTTGGCTTGCCGGAAGTGAAGGACGAGTTGGTGAAAGAGGCGGCCGTGATCGCGAATCTCGATGGCGACGTCAACGAGTTTCCCAAGCACTACGAAACCATGGTTGGCGAGCGCGGCATTACGTTATCGGGCGGACAGAAACAGCGAACAGCGATCGCCCGAGCAGTGGTACGCGATCCGCGGATATTGATTTTGGACGATGCGTTGTCGAGCGTGGATACGCAGACGGAAGAACGGATTCTGAGCCGACTGAAAACGATTATGACGGGCCGGACCACGGTTTTGATTTCACACCGGACTTCGACGGTCCGCGACGCGGATCAGATTGTGGTACTGCTCGATGGAAAGATAACGGAACGCGGCACCCACGATGAATTGTTGGCGGCCGGCGGATACTACGCGGACCTGTATCAAAAACAGCTTTTGGAAGAAGAACTGGAACGCGCGTAGGCTGCGTTCCGCGAACAAGATCGCATGAGCAACCTGCACGAAGAAGAGGCACTCGGAAAAGCGTACGACTCGCGGCTGATGCGGCGGCTGTTGCAGTACATGGCGCCGTATAAGTGGTGGGTTGTGCTTGCGCTGGCCTTGGTGGCCGTAGTGACCCCGCTCGAGCTGGCACCGCCGATCCTGTTCCGCAACGCTATCGACCGCTATTTTATCCCAGCGATGAATCGCGCCGTCGCCGAGAACGCGGCGTGGAACGGCATCCTCATCATCTCGGGTATCTATTTCTTGGTGCTGGTGTTCGATTTTCTGGCGCAGTACGCGCAGATCCGCATCATGCAGCGCGTCGGGCAGCAGACCATGTACGACATGCGGCGCGGGATTTTTGCGCACCTGCAGCGGCTGCCAATGAGCTATTTCGACCGCAACCCGGTGGGGCGGCTGGTCACCCGGGTCACCACCGACGTGGATGCGCTGAACGACCTGTTCGCGGCGGGCGTTGTGACCATGATCAACGATCTATTTTTGCTGGTGGTCATGGCCGGACTGCTGTTCAAGATTGACTGGCGTCTTGCACTGGACACACTCGGCGTGCTGCCGGCGATTTTGATTGTGACGTTTGTATTCCGCCACTACGTGCGCGATGCCAATCGAAAAATTCGCACCGCCATTGCGCGGATCAACGCGTTCCTGCAGGAATATATTTCCGGCATGAGCGTCGTGCAGCTGTTCAATCGCGAACGCAAAGCGATGGAGGAATTTGAGCGGCGCAACAAGGACAACATGTTGGCTTGGCGCGACGCGATTCTGGCCTATGCGTTGTTTTATCCGGCGGTGGAATTCTTGAGCTTCGCGACGATCGCGCTGATCTTTTGGGCGGGCGGCAACCGCATTCTGCACGACGGGTTGACACTGGGCGTTCTGACCGCGTTTACGATGTACGCGCAGCGGTTCTTCCGCCCCATTCAAGACTTGAGCGAGAAATTCAACATTCTGCAGTCGGCGATGGCGGCCAGCGAGCGCATCTTCAAGTTGCTGGATGAGCCGATCACGATCCGCTCGGCTGAAAATTGCCAGCGGCTGGTGGCGGCACGCGGTGAAATCGAATTTCGCAATGTGTGGTTCAGCTATCGAAACCTTGCAGAGCCTGCCGACGAAGACTGGGTCCTGCGCGACGTTTCTTTCCGCATCGCGCCAGGGCAAACGTTCGCGATTGTCGGCCACACCGGCGCCGGCAAAACCACGCTGATTTCCCTGCTGCTGCGCTTTTACGACATTCAGCGCGGGCAGATTCTTCTCGACGGCGTGGACATTCGCCTGCTGGACCTGCAGGAATTGCGCCGCCACTTCGGCATCGTGCTGCAGGACCCGTTTCTCTTTACCGGCACCATCGAATCGAATATTCGCCTCGGCACGCCGGGTATCTCGCGCGAGGATGTCGAGCGCGCCATTGAAAAGATCGGGCTGGCGGAGTTCGTGCAAAGCCTGAACGAAGGCACTGCAACTTCAGTGAACGAGCGCGGCTCGACGTTATCAGTCGGTCAGCGCCAGCTGATCAACTTTGCGCGCGCACTGGCGCACAATCCGCGCTTCCTGATACTCGACGAAGCCACGTCCAGCGTGGACACGAAGACCGAGCTGCTCATCCGCGAGGCACTCGACAAGCTGCTGACCGGCCGCACTGCGCTCGTAATCGCTCATCGATTGAGCACGATTCAATACGCGGATCGCATTTTGGTGTTCCACAAGGGCCGCTTGCGCGAACAGGGCGCTCACCAAGAGCTGCTCGCATTGCGCGGAATTTATTACCGGCTTTACCAACTGCAATACAAAGAGCAGGAGCTGCACCTCCCGCAATCTAGCGGCTCCGCGCCGGTGCCGTCCTTCCCTGCTCCGCTGCCTGCAAACGACTGAACGCCCCGCCAACCGATGCCCGCCCCGCAAATCCTTCTATCCGCCGGCGAAGCAAGCGGCGACATGTACGCGGCGCGACTGGCTGCGGCGTTAAGAGCACGCAGCAAGGCTACGATCTTCGGCATGGGCGGCGACCAGATGCGTGCCGCGGGAGTGGACGTCATCACGGACTACTCTGAAGTTTCGGTCCTGGGCATTACGGAAATCCTCAGCCACTTGCCCCAGCTGGTTCGCGCGATGCGAAAACTGGTGGACACCGCGCGCGCGCGCAGGCCGGAACTCGCGATTCTCACCGACTTCCCCGGCTTTCATTTGCGGCTGGCACGAAAACTGAAGCCGCTTGGCGTGCGCAACGTTTACTACATCTGTCCGCAATTCTGGGCCTGGCGGCCGTGGCGAGTGAACCTCGTACGGCGGCGATTCGCGCTGGCGCTTTGCATTTTCCCCTTCGAGGAAAAGTTTTTTGGCGACGCGGGTGTTCCCGTGAAGTTTATCGGCCATCCATTGGTAGGCAACGTAGCGCCCTCGCTGACAAACGAGCAATTTTTTGCGAAACACAAGCTGGACGCCGGGCTACCGCTGGTGACCATACTGCCGGGCAGCCGCGGCTCGGAGCTGGCACGCCATTTGTCAGTTTTGCGTGAAGCCTGCGTAAAAATTCACGACGCCACGCCCGTCCAGTTTGTCGTGGCGGCGGCTCCAGGCCGTACAGAACGTCTGAAATCGGGTTGGCCGAGCCAGCTGAAAATTGAGGTGATCGAAGGCCAAACCTACGACGCGCTGGCACACGCCAACGCCAGCATCGTTTCGAGCGGCACAGCCACGGTCGAAGCCGCGCTGCTCGACGCTCCCATGGTCGTGGTGTATCGCGTGACACCGCTCACCGCGCTGCTCGCCAGTCCCCTGGTGCGCACCAAATACCTCAGCATGGTCAACCTGATTGCCGGCCGCGAAGTCGTTCCCGAGCTCATTCAGAAAGATTTCACGCCCGACCAGGTTGCCGAGCAGATATTGCGCCTGTTGCGCGATTCGGCGGCTGCAGCGGCAATGCGCGCCGACCTCGCCGAGGTTCGCCTTAGGCTTGGCCCGCCGGGTGCGGTTGAGCGTGCCGCCGAGGAGATAGCCGCCCTCCTGACCTAACCTGGCACCTCGCTGATCCCCTGATCCCGTTTGACCAGGGGAAGCCTAAGCTTTCTGGCAACGCTTCGTGACCCGCTGCTATCCTATAGAGGGAGCCTTACTGCCGCTCCCAAGGAACCAGACCTGATGCTCCTTCTCTGCCAAGCCTCTCGCCAGCCCAGGTTGATCCCGCTGCTGGTCGCGATTTTTGCCCTGCTCCTGCCGGCCGCCGGTTCGGCACAGGACGTCAGCAAGGAAAACTTTCTCGCAGAACACTACGACGTCGCCGCGAACATTGAGCCGGCCAGCCAGTCATTGTCGGCAGTGGCCAAAGTGGATTTCCGCGCCCGCGAAGCGTCCAGCATCGTCCGCGTCGAACTGCATCCCAATCTGAACGTGACCAAAATTGAGAACTCCGCGGGCAAAGCGGTGAACTTTGACCGTGACCAGATGAACCCGCTCCTACTGACCGTCAATCTGCCGTCCCCGGTCGCCGCCAACACAACCGTTTCCCTGACATTCACCTATTCCGGCCTGCTGGCCAACGAAGAAAACAGCCCGGTGCCTGGCGTACGCCTCGCTTCGATTTACAAAGACGGAGCGTATTTATTGCTGCCGGCGCGCTGGTTTCCGCTGACCGCGTATCCCACCAATCGCTACACCGGAACATTCCGCTTGACCGTGCCGGACACTTTCGCCGTTGCAGGAACCGGCAAGACGCAATCACCCACGCCGGTCGCGGCAAGGTCTGCGGCGGAAGGCGGCCGGTTGCTTTACGCCTTTGAGTGCAAAGACGCCGAACCCAATGGCACATTCGTCGCGGGCCCGCTCCAAATGAATGCGAAGCAGGCCGAAGGGCTGGATGTAAACGTCTATGCGCCTCCGGATGCGTCGAAGAGTGCCGGAGATTTCGCCAATGCCGTGGCGCGTTCCGTCGACGCGTTTTCCGATCTGTTCGGGCAGCTGCCGGATCCGACCTTCACCGTAGTGCAGATGCCGGACGGTGGACTGCGCGAATTCTCCGGGCCGAGGCTGCTGGTGCTTTCAAAGCGCGCGTGGGACGCCAAGATCAACGATCGCGTGGTTGCGCGGTTGGTAGCCTCGCAGTGGTGGGGCAACCAAGTGTTGCCCGCGACGCGCGGCGATGTTTGGATCAGTGACGGACTGGCGCGTTACTCCGAAGCACTGTACGCCGAACAGAACGCGGGCAAGGAAGCCGGCCTCCGCGCGGTGGATGACTTCGCCGTCGGCGCCCTGATGAATGAGGAGGCCGCTCCGATTTCGCAGGCTGGGCGTCTGACGCCTTTCACCAGCGATTACCGTTCGGTGGTAATGAACAAAGGCGCTATGCAGTTCCATATGTTGCGCGCGCAAATCGGCGACGTAGCATTCAAATCGCTGCTGCGCAAGTTCTACGCAACCTACGCGGGCAAGCAGGCGACCAACTCGGAATTTGAACAGATGGCCGTGCAACAGATGCAGGCGGCACTGAAGCCCGGCCAGGAAGCACCGAACCTCAGCGGTTTTTTCGCGCAGTGGCTCAATTCAACCGGCGTCCCTGATTTCAAGATCGAATATGTCGTATACCGCACGCCGAAAGGCTTCCGTGTGGTGGGTAAAATCAGCCAACCGCTGGACACGTTCTCGATGCCGCTCCAGCTGCGCATCGAAACCGAAGGCAATCCGGAACTGAAGACTGTCGATGTGACCGGGACCGAGTCCACGTTCACTGTCGAGACGTTTGGCCGGCCCAAGCCCAGCGGGATCAAGATCGATCCGAACAACGTGATTCTCAAGGGCAACACCAGCTTGCGCGCCCGAGCGGCCATTGCACGCGGTGAGGAACTGGCCGAAAGCGGCCGCTACTACGACGCCATTCAGCAGTATCAAAAGGCCCTTAACATTCAGCCCGGCCGCCCGCTCGCGAATTTCCGCATGGGTGAAGCGTTTTTCTACCAGAAAAACTATCAGGCCGCGGCGAACGCGTTCCGCGAATCGCTGCAGGGCGTGCCCGAACCATCCGAAAAGTGGACCGAAGTGTGGGGCCACGTCTATCTCGGGATGATTTTCGACCTGCTGGGCCAGCGCGAACGCGCCGTCAATGAGTACAGCAAAGCCAAGCAGACCAACGACAATACGGGCAGCGCGCAGGAAGCCGCCGACCGCTATCTGAAAAAGCCGTACAACGAAGGCGGCGCGCAGGCTGCTTCCGCAGCGAAACCCACAGGCGAAGCGGCTTCCCCAGCCGCCGATGACGGCCGGCCCCATCTAAAAAAGCCGACTCCGTAGTCTGAGGCCGTCCTGTTCGTACCGATCCGGCACCAGGCCGCGTTTTTTGTCACGTCAACTCGCCTAGGATCTCCCGGCAGATTTCTTGGAGCCACCGTATGCTCGTAGGGTGAGCTCTGACTCTCTCAATTCGTCTCCGAGTCCTTCCGTGCCTGGCGCGGTTCCCGCTATGGCGCCGGAAACCATGCAACGAAAGACTAGGTCAGCCATTGGACTGCGGTTGCAACTTGCCCTGCTGTTCGGCGTAACCGTTCTGGTTTACGCCAATTCTCTTTTCAACGGCTTCACCATGGACGACGAGCTGTACATCCAGCGCAATCCCCAGGTTACCCAACATTCTCTGCAACTGCTTTTTCAGCCCAACGCAGCGAGCAATGTGTTCAGACCCCTGACCTTCGCAAGCTTTGCAATGAATTGGATCGCTGCGGGATACCGGCCCTTCGGATATCATTTGCTGAACTTTTTCCTGCACGTGGCTGTCGTTGTCCTATTGCTTCTGGTCTTAAGAAATGTACTGCAGGGCTCGGCCAACGGCGAACTCCTCTCTTTTGCGGCCGCCATGCTGTTTGCCGTGCATCCGATCCACACGGAGGCGGTGAGTTCCGTCGTTGGGCGCTCGGAGCTATTGGCGGCTGGATTTCTGCTGGCAGCGTGGCTTTTCCACTTGCACGATCGTTATGTTTTGGCGTTGGTGAGCTTCGCGCTCGCACTGCTTTCCAAGGAGTCCGCCGCCGGTTTGCTGCTGCTCGCGCTGGCTGGAGACTACACCAAAGGAAAACTGAGGCACTGGTTGCGCTATGCCGGAATCGCGGCTCTCACATTGATGTACATCGGCGCTCTGTGGAAGGTTCAGGGAGGCCACTTCGGCGCGGCTAACGTCTCCGTGCTGGATAATCCGCTGACGCTTTTGCCCGCGCACCTTCGAGTGCTGAACGCCGTGCGCATCGCCTGGAAGTACGTTGGCCTGCTAATTTTTCCGGCGACGCTTTCGTGCGACTATTCCTACAACCAAATCCCGCTGTACTCAAACCTACGCCATCTCCTATTCCCGCTGCTGGCCGCAGGAGCCGTGATTGGTCTGTGGGTGTGGGCCATTGGCAAGCGCAGCATGACATATGTGCTGGCCGGCGCGATCTATCTGGCCGGTTTTGCCGCGACTGCCAACATTGTCACACGTACGGGAACGATTTTCGGCGAACGACTGGCATACCTGCCGTCGGCTGGTTTCTGCATACTCGTCGCGACGCTCTTTGTGTGGCTGGCAAGCCGACAGCGCATCGCGGGCCTGGCCATTTTCGCGCTGGCCGTTGGGGCATTCAGCGTTCGCACCGTAGTCCGCAACCGCGACTGGCGTGACAATGCCTCGCTCTACATCGCGGCCGCCGACGCCGTGCCCAACAGCGCAAAAATGCGTACCTTCCGCGGAATTGTATACATGGGCCGCAATCAGCTCGAGGGTTCGCGCGCCGACCTGCTGGCCGCGCTTGGCATTGAGCCCGAATATCCCGACGCAGTCGAAGCGATGGGGCTTCTCGATTTGCGTTCCGGCAATCAGCGGACCGCGCTCGACTGGCTGCAGCGCGCTCTGGAAATGAGCTCCAGCGCGGATTTCGACTACGATTATCGCGCGGCCAATCTTGCGGCGCTGCAAATTGAGATGGGCAGGCTGGATGACGCGATGAAGCTGTTGACTCGCCGCATTGCTGAATCCCCGAACTACTCGCGTTTGTGGTCGAATCGCGCCGTCCTGCACCTGCGGCTCGGCCAAGTGGCGGCGGCTCGTGACGACGCACGGACTGCGCTTCGTCTTGACAACAACAATGCCCAGGCACGCAATGTGCTGGAACACCCGCAAGCCGGTAACCTGCGCTAAGACGCCGGTACTCCGCCCCTAGCTAGGACGATATGCCTTGCAGCGACAACCCGGAAAGTTGCACTGCGTTCCCAACTTCTGGTTGGCGTACATCCTGGCGTGAATGCTCTTTGGATGTCCGCAGTCACAACGAAGGAGGGATTTGCGTCCCTTTTTCGCGCCTTTGTTCGTGGATGAACGTGGGCTTGCGTTGCCCAGACTTCTCCGCTGACCTGATGTAGCCACGATCGGCCTCCGATACCTGAGGTGGGCCCCGGAGTCCATCCGCTCTACGGCTTGCCAACACCGGCCGTGCGCGGATAACTGGCTCGTTATATCACAGATTTTTACTTTCCGAGAGAGCTTGCGCGAGATTGGGGGTGCGCTACTTGAGCAGCTTCGGATCGTCGTACCCGTAAACGCCGCGGCCAGCCTTGCGGCCGAGACGTCCTTCGGCCACCAGTTTCTTCAATAGCGCGTTTGGCCGGTATTTCTCGCCTAGCGTGGAATGCAGATATTCGAGAATCTTCAGACGCACATCCAGCCCGACCAGATCCACCATTTCAAACGGGCCCATCGGATGGTTGAGCCCTAGTTTCACGGCTTTGTCGATGTCTTCGGGCGAAGCCAGTCCGGCTTCCAGCATCGCGAAGGCTTCGTTTCCGATCAGCGCGTTCACGCGGCTGGTAATAAATCCGGGTGATTCTTTGACCACCACAACTTCCTTACCCATTCGTGCACCCACTTCGCGGCAAGCAGCGACGGTTTCGTCGGAAGTTTTCGGCGCCCGCACAATTTCAATCAGCCGCATCTTCGGCACCGGATTGAAGAAGTGCATGCCCACACAAAGTTCCGGCCTAAAGGTCATCTCCGCCATTTCCGCTACCGAGAGCGACGAGGTGTTACTCGCCATCACCGCATTGGGCCGCGCGAACTTGTCGAAGAGCGTATACAGCTCCAGCTTCAGCTCCAGCTCTTCCGGAACAGCTTCAATGAGGAAGTCGGATTCGCGGCATGTGGCTTCTACGGTAGACACGGTTTCAATGCGCGCCACGGCCGCGGCGCTGTCGTCCGCATTTACTTTGCCGCGCATTACACCTTCATCCAGCGCCTTCTTGATCCAGGCCACGCCGCTTGCCAGATTTTCCGGCATAACATCTTCCAGAAGCGTTCGATAGCCGCCAAGTGCGGCAGCGTAGGCTATTCCCCGCCCCATTGTTCCAGCGCCAATCACGCCGATTGTTTTCACTTCCATCTGCGATCACGCTCCCGTGAACACTGCACCTACGACACCTACTTCAAAAGTTTGCGATAGGCGGCTTCATCAAGTCCAAGAACAATCTGATCGCCACGAATCACCACCGGGCGCTTGATCAGATTGGGGTTCCTGGACATCAGGCGAATCGCCTCCGCTCTCAATGGCGTCCCCTCCGCCATGTTCCGTCGGCGATACAGCTCGTTTCGTGCGTTCAAAAAGGGCTTGTAGTCACAGGCGCCAATCAATTCGTCCAGCTCTTTTTCCGACAACGGCTGCTTGTCCAGATCGCGCGACTCCAGTTCCGCTCCCAGCTCCAGCAAGAGACCTCTTGCTTTGCGGCAGGTCGTTCAAGTCGGCTTCTGGTAGAACTTCACCTTGATTTTTGGCATCGCTTCTCCTGACATTGTTGCAAAACTGCGAGAATCCAATCGCGGAACAGTTCTTTCGGCCGCTTAGTAACGCGGGACCGTCGCGTCGATCTCCAGCGACCACCGATCGATGCCACCTGCCAGCGATTGGGCTGTCTCTACGCCTTGCGCACGCAACCATGCCGCCACATCCAAGCTGCGCTGCCCATGGTGGCAGTAGCAGACCACATCCTGATCCGCGTCGAGTTGTTGCAGGTGCGCCGGAATGGTTCGCATGGGAATCAGCTGCGCGCCTTCGATGCGGCAGGTTTCATATTCCCATGGCTCGCGCACATCAATCAGTAAAAATGGCTCGCCGGTTTTTTTCTTTTTCTGTAATTCCGCAACGCTAATTTCTAGATCGCTCATTCCTCAATTGTATCGCGATCAGCGCCCTTTGAAATTTGGCGCCCGCTTCTCAAAAAAGGCGTGGATGCCTTCCAGACTATCTTCCGATGCAAAACAACGCATCTGCTGCACGACTTCCGCTTCCAGTGCACGCTTCAATGCTTCCTTGTCAGCCCCGAACAATGTCTGCTTCACCGCTCGCATGGCCACTGGCGGCCCCGCCGCCAGTTTCGCCGCGTACGACTTCACTTCGGCTTCCAGTTGCGCGCTCGGCATCACGCGATTCACCAAGCCAAGCCGCAGCGCCGTCTGCGCGTCAATCATGTCACCCGTATAAAAAAGTTCAGCTGCTTTGGAAGGCCCCACCAGCTGCGGCAGGAAATAAGTTCCTCCATAATCGGGAAACAATCCAACCTTGGCGAAATTTTGACCGAACGCCGCGTCTTCAGTGGCCATCCGAATGTCCGCCGCCAGGGCCAGGTTCATTCCCGCTCCTGCGGCCGCGCCGTTCACTGCAGCGATCACCGGCTGCTGAATGGTTCGTATGCGCAATACTGCGCCCATTCCCGCGCGCAGAATCGGCTCCAGTTGCTTCGGATCGCGCGCTTCCCGGCCCTTCCCAATCATGCCAAGATCTCCGCCTGCGCAAAACGCGCGGCCCGCTCCGGCCAGCACCACCACACGCACGGAATCGTCCTTGCCGATCCGCTCAAACGCCTGATTCAGCGCGGTCGCCAGCTCATTGTTCAGCGCGTTCAGCTTGTCCGGCCGGTTCATCACCAGCAAGGCAATGCCGTGTTGCACCGTTTCCAGCAACACCGGCCCCGATGCGGGAACAGCTTGAACAGGATTCATGTTTTCCTCCGAAAAACTTCAGGCAGGTCGGGCTTCGCGGGACTTTTCGACCTTGCGCACCAGCGCGGCAAGCTTGCGGAAATGCGCCACGCGGTCTTTCGCCCCTTGCGCATGTTGCGCATCGGTCGCCGGTAAAACATAGATACTCGCGCCGTACAGCGTCTCTTTCTGCAGTCCCAGTTTCGCGCGGCGCTGCGCAAATTGTTCGTACACGCTCTTGCCATTAAACGCAATCACATGCGGAACATATTCGCCCAGCTTCTGCGAAAGGACGATTCGCCCCTCTGCATAATCCTCACGCGTCAATTCTTCAATCGTCCGCGTGGGCCGCTTCACCAGGTCCGTAAGCCCAATCGCAAACTCGATGATGCGCTTGTCGTCGCGATATTCCAATGGCTCGGGGATCACTCCGGTCTCAAAGAGCACAGGCCAAAAAGGATTGCCCCGCCCGGAGTAGTAGTGCCCGGTTCGCACCGACGACTCAGTCGGATTGCATCCTACAATGACGAGTTTCATTCCCTTGCGGAGGTGGTCGGGCAGCGTCTTCATGATCAGGCTTCTTTCAGGTTCAGCAAATAGAATAGCCTGACACGTTCAGCGGTCGAGAGACCTTGTTCTAGCTGGTCTGCCAAAAAGGCAACGTCCGGCCCAGCCCTCGTTCCTTGGCCAGACGATATACGCTAACCGCGGCTGCCAGGTCCCAGGCGGCAATTCCGTTGGATTTGAAAAGCGTAATCTGGCCTGGCTCGGTTCGCCCCTGGCAGATCCCCGCTACCAAGGATGACAGCTCGCGCACGCCGTCCCAGCGCTTTTCGTGCCCCGCAAAACCCAGGACCAGATCTCCCGCCTCTTGGCGCGACTGCTCGATGGAATCCACAAAAATGCGATCGCACTTGGCTACCGTCTCCGCGTCCAGCTCCCGCTTTTTCATGTGGTTTGCGCCGATGGCATTGATATGCGTCCCGGGAGCAATGCTCCCCGCGTTAACGACCGCCTGGCTTGCCGTCGTCGCCGTGCAAACAATCGCCGCATCGGCCGTCGCCTCAGCCGCACTAGCCGCAGGCTCGACCTTAATCCCCAAGTTCGCCGACATTTCTCTTGCGAACTGCTCCCGCCGCGCAACGTCGCGGCCATAAACTCGCACGCGCTCCAGCTGGCGCGCAGCGGCAACCCCTTCCAGTTGCGTCCGGGCCTGCACACCCGTGCCAATGATCGCTGCCGTTCTCGCATCCGGTCGCGCCAGATACTTCGTCGCCACACCCGAAGCCGCGCCCGTCCGCATCTGTCCCATCACATCGGCTTCGATCAAGGCCAGCAAGTCTCCGCTTTCCGTCGAAAACAGCGACACCACAAACTTCAGCTTCCCTCCCACATAGGTGTACTGCTTGGTCGCGACCAAATTCTCAGTCACGTCCGCAGCGGCCATGTGATGAAAAAACGCTCCGCCCGGCAATTCGAATCGCCGCCGCGGATGCACCAGCACTTCGCCCGCCGCCTGCCGCTTCGAAATCGCCTCCACCGCATTCATCCCCAGCGGCATGCTGAACAAGCTTTTCACTTCCGCTTCATTAATGTGCAGCGTCACGGCTCAATTCCTTTCCGGCCACGCCCGTCAGCGTCCCTCGCGCACTCGGCGCACTACCGTCTGCATCAGCCGGTACACGCGCTCGTTTTTCCGGTCATCCGAATTGGCAAAGCGAAACTCCGGCTGCCCCGCCGCCGATTTCCCCACGCGAATCGGGAGGCTGCCGCACAAACTGTTTTCGATAAAGGCCGTCTCGTAGTGCGACTTCTTGCGATTCCACGTGTATACGCGCAGCACAGAAAAATCGCACGCTTGCCCTTCCGCCCCGCGTGCCGCCGCCAAAAGGTACTGCGGCTTCTCGCCGTCCGGATCCGTCACCCGATTTAGTTCGAACCAAGCAACCGGCCGCAGATTCGCCGCATTCGCTCCTTCGCGCACCGCATCTGGCACGTCCAATTCCAGGAAGCGCGCAATCACCCAGCCCGCAATCGGCACCGTCTGATCTCCCGAATCCGTGGTCGTCGGTTGCACCGCCGTCCTCGCCGAAGTTTCACCCGGCGGCCGCGTGGCCAGCCCGCGAATCAGAAACCAATCCTCTTTCTTGGTCTCCTGTGGTTCGCTGTTCTCTTTTTCATCAGAAACTTGCGTCCAGTCCGCCACTGCCCGGGCCACAATCTGCACCGGCACGCCGCGACCAAATTGGTAAAGCCGTGGCGCCGTCCTTCCCGGCTCCACACGCAAATTCGTCGCCACCTTGGTTCGTCCCCCGGCTTGCACCGGCAATGTTTCCGCCCGTTTCAGCAGTTCCTCGCAGCGTTGCCACAGCGCCGGATCCATCAGCAGGCGTCCATCTACCCAGCCCACCGCTCCCGCCGCCGTCTTCACCTTCACATAATCGTTGCGCTTCGCCTGCATGTCCACGCGATCGCCATACCGCAGCACCCCTAGCGGCTCGCGCACCTGCGCCATACTGCTCCACAGAGTGACGCTCTTTTCGCTGACATAGGCCTCGCCAAGCGACTCATGTTTCGGCCGGAAAAACCATGCTGTCAGCGCCACCACCGCCAGCAGCGGCACTGCAATCAGGAGCTTTCTCTTCATCCGTCAGTCCACCCCAGGGCAAAGCGAAGTTAAATTCTACCTGATTCACCCATCGGCCACCTGGCTGCGACCACCGCGCACCGCCTTTGCTAAAATGCGCTGCGCACGGAAAATCGCGCCATCCTGTAGAGGTGTTTGTGAAATTTCTCAACTCCTTCCAACCGTTCGGCCTGCTGATTCTTCGGCTCGCCCTAGGCCTCATTTTTCTCACACACGGCTATCCGAAACTCACGCGTTCCGCAGCGGCCATGCAAGGCATGTTCGTAGAACACGGCTTGCCGGCACAGTTGGTTTACGTAGCCGGTGTACTCGAAACGTTTGGTGGGGTGCTGCTGATTTTGGGGCTTTTTGCGCGCCCAGCGGCCTTACTTCTGGCCGTTGAAATGGGTGTCGCCATCGTAAAAGTGCACAGCGGCCACGGCCTCATGGCTCTGCATGAATACGAGTTTCCCTTGGCTTTGGGAGTGGCCTCTTTGACACTCGCAACCGTCGGCGCGGGAGTCGCGTCCGCCGACCATCTGCTCTTTGGCGAAGGCGGATCTTCTCGCCCACGCAGCGCGCGTCCCGCAAAGAAATAGTCTCGATGGCTGTCCGCCATTCTCGCGTGCGGTTGCAAAACGCGTCAGTTTCCCGGCTGTGCCACGATAGGCGTTTGGGGCGCTGGAGCAGCGTAGACGGGCGGGGGCGCCAGCGGCAATACTAGCCACAGGATCACATACAGCAGGATGCCGGTTCCCCCACACAACACCACCAGCAGCCACAACACGCGCACCAGCGTCGTGTCCATATCTAGATAATCGGCCAGACCCGCGCACACTCCGCCCAGTTTCTTGTCCGTGCTGGACCGCATCAACCTCTTCGGTCCGCCCGTCACGGCAGCCACATTCGGCGCGTCCGTCACCACTTGCTTCGCGCCGCAGTTGTAGCAAAAACGTGATCCATCCGCGATGTTCCGCTGGCAGCTATTGCAAACCATAAGAGCCTCCCGCAGGCAGGGCGTACCCCGCTCTAGAGAAATATACGCCTAAGCAAGCCAAAAAGTTGCGTTCGGGAAACAGTCGAGGGAGCCGCGCACGGACGAATCCAATTCGCTCTATGATTCTGTCATCTCGAGAGGTTCGCCAGCAGCCCGAAGGATCTCCGCCGCCACGCGAACCGCTCAGTACTCCAACAACTCCTTTACCGTCGCCACGACCGCATCCGACTGCGGCAGAATCGCGTCTTCCAGCTTTGGCTGATACGCGCAGAACGTATCGGTAGCCGCAATCCGCTTTACTGGTCCATCCAGCTCGTCGAACAATTCATCCGCGATCCGCGCCGCCAGCTCCGCGCCGTAGCCCCAGCTCAGCATGTCTTCATACGCCACGATGACGCGGTGTGTCTTCCGCACCGTCCTGCAAATCCCGTCCCAGTCATACGGCGACAGCGAGCGCAAATCCAGAATCTCCGCCGAAATCCCTTCGCGCTGCAATTGCGCCGCGGCAACCTCTGCGCGATGAACAAACGCCCCGTAAGTCACGATGCTGACGTCCGTCCCTTCCTTCACCACGCGTGCTTTGCCAAACGGTATGGTGAAATCCGGCCCGGGGTATTCCGACCGGTTGTACGGCTGCCGGTATAGATGTTTGTGCTCCAAAAACATCACCGGATCGTCGCAACGAATCGCCGTACGCAACAGCCCGGCCACGTCCAGCGCCGTCGATGGCATTACCACCCGCAATCCCGGCGTGTGCGTGAAAATCGATTCTCCGCTCTGGCTGTGGTAAATCGCTCCGCCGGTCAGATACCCGCCAATCGCCACGCGTATGACCATCGGACACTTGAAGCTGCCGTTCGATCTCCAGCGCAGCGTGCACAATTCATCGCGGATCTGCATCATTGCCGGCCAGATATAGTCGAAAAACTGAATCTCCGGCACCGGTTTCAGCCCGCGCGTCGCCATTCCTATCGCCCGGCCGACGATCGAAGCTTCCGCCAGCGGTGTGTTGAAAACCCTCGTCGAACCATACTTGCGCTGCAATCCGGCCGTGGCCTTAAAGACCCCGCCCTTGCCCTTTACTTCTTTCAAATTTTCTTCACGGCTCGCATCCGCCACGTCTTCACCGAAAACCGTAATCCGCTCGTCGCGCGACATCTCGTCGTTCAGCGTCGCCGCCACCATTTCCACCATGGTCTTCTGCGCGCCGTGCAATTGCGGTTCGGCCGCAAATGCCGTTGACGCGGGATCAACCTCCGGCGAATACATGTTGTCGTAAATCGATTCGACCGCTGGTGGCTCCGCCGCGAGCGCCTGGTCCGCCGCCTGCCGCACTTCGTGATCTACTTGCGCTTCAATCGCTTCAATCTGCTTCTGGTCCAGCAATCCTTCGCGCACCAAAAACAGCGCAAACTTTGACAATGGATCGCGATGGGCCTCAGCTTCCCGTTCGTCCGGCGACTTGTAGAGTTTTTCATCATCGCTGAGCGAATGCGAATACGGCCGCGTCACCTTCGCATGCACCAACGCCGGCCCCCGCCGTTCGCGGCAATAATTCACCGCTTCCTGGCAGACCCGATAACTTTCCAGCGGGTCCGTCCCGTCCACATCGGCAACGTGCAGTCCGGGAAAACTTTTCACCAGCTTAGCGATGCTGCCACCGGCCGTCTGCACTTCCACCGGCACCGAAATCGCGTAGCCGTTGTCTTCCACGAGATACAGCAGCGGCAGTTTTTTGATGCATGCCACGTTCAGCGATTCCCAGAATTCTCCTTCGCTCGTAGCCCCATCGCCGGACGATACGTACACAATTTCATCCGGGGTGAATTTCGCCAGTTCGCCCAGGGGAGCCTTTTTGGCCTGAGTCAGCGCCTTCGGATGCTGCTCGTAATAGAGCGTCGCTTCCGCCGCACCCACCGCGTGCACGAACTGCGTACCGGTACAGGATGATTTGCTCGGAATGTTGAATTTCGGATGGCCGAAATGCGACGGCATCTGGCGCCCGCCAGAGCTCGGATCGTCCTTCGCGCCTACTGCCTGCAGTAACATCTCCAGCGGGGTGACACCCAGCATCAGACACAAGGCGCGGTCGCGATAGTAGGGATACACCCAGTCCGCGCCGGGGCGCAAAAGCAGCCCCATGACCGCGGTCACCGCTTCATGACCCGCGCTCGAAATCTGGAAGTAGATCTTGTTCTGGCGTTTGAGTTGAATTTCCCGATCGTCCAGCTTACGGGAAAGGTACATCGTGCGGTACAGCCGGATCAGGGTGTCGCGACTAAGGCCACCATACTTTTCATTCTTGGGAGCTTCGCTTTTGGCAACCTTCACTCGCGTTTGAACGGCCATTCGGTCGAACCCCACTTGGTGCCACTTGGCAATTGTCAGTCGGCGAACGTCAATCGGGCTTGCGCTCTAAATCAATGTCCTAGCGCTTCCCATGGGAGATTATACCGAACCTGAAATCGCGCTTCCTCGAGGCGGCGCCCCCTGGCCTTTGGAAAACCCAGGCCACAGCAGTCCAATTTGGCTTTAAGAATTATCCTTCCAAAGCCTCGAATTTGCCTTCGATCTCCCCGAACCCGGGATCGGCATCTTTCACCATTTCGGGCTCGGCACCCTTAAAAGGCTCCTCGGTCGGAATCCGCTTCAGCCACCGCTCCTCGGTCATTTTCTCGTGGCCCGAAAAGGCCAACCGCAGGTGCAGCTTCACCGGACTGGCCGGCGTCTCCGCCCCAGCGGACTCCTCGCGTTTCTCCTTCGCGGCCTTGCCCTTCCCCGACGCACTCTTTGCTTTGCTGCCCCTCGCGGTCCTCTCCGCCTTGGCTGCTTCTTTCTTTTCCGCGGCCATGTCCGTTTCTGGGTGGTCGCTGTCTTCGCCGACGCCTTCTGCTTCCGCACGTTCAAACTTGTAAATCAGTTTCTTGTCTAAGCGGAACGCCTGCTTCCAAACGTCCAGCTTGTGCCGCGCTTGCTGAGCTTTTTCTTCGTCCGTACCAAAATCAAACGTCATGTAAATGTGGGCCATGAGCCGAGTCTGCTTTGCCCACCGCAACAAGTCAAGGTGCCAGCGTCCCTTCATACATAGACCATTCCCGCTAGAACTGCCCTCGCTGGGGCCGATTGCCGAGCAAGGCGTCAAGGATTCGGAAGGTAAGCGTAGCCGGAGTCGTAGCATTCAAACGCTTCTGCTTCATGGTAGTTCTGCCCCATCGCCCGCAGGGTCTCCACCGTGAACCGATCGTTCGGGCGATACACGCCGATCCGCTCGCGCAGCAGAATCACGTCGAACTCTTTCCTCGCCACCCGGTCGCGAACCGGAGCGTCAGACCATCCCGAACGCGTTACGAGTTGCGTATAGATAAACAGGTCGGAAACCAGCACCGGTTTTCCCGTCAGCAGCAGCGCTCCCACGCTGTCCGTCAGCACGTTATCGCCGTGCTTTCGCAGAAAGTTGTAGGTCGGCGCGCACATCGTCCGCTCCTCAAACGGCAGCCGGTACAATGCCACAGCAAGCACCGCCATTGCGAAAACGCCTGTCAACGCTGCATAGCCGGCAATTTTCCATCGCTTCTCTGCCAACCACTGAGCCACTGGCCTCCATCCGCACCCCGCGCCGATACATGCCGCCGCCGTCCATTCGATCAAGTGATTCGATGTGGCTCCCGCTTTGCCCACTGTCAACGCGCAAGCAGTCGCCGCGAGAAAATATAGCGATGGAAGCGTCAGCCTTTTTCGCCATGCTTCAGCACCAGCATGCGCTACCGCAATTCCAAAAACGATTGGCATGTCCTTCAGCCGACGCCCCATGAACTCAAACGTCTGCGTCCACGAGTATGGATCAGGATGCGTTCTGAACTCGTGGAACGCGAAATTCCCGTCTGACCAGCGTTGCGTCAAGAAGAATGCGACTAGGCAGATTCCGACTGATCCGCCGGCGAGCCGGAAAAATAGTTTCCATTCTCGCCGGTTGATCAAAACCAGGCCGCACGCCAGCGGTGCTGCGACCACCGAATACTTCACAAGGAGTGCCGCGGAGAACAGCAGCGCGGCCACATACCATCGCCGCTCCCAGAAAATAAAAGCGGCCAATCCCCCGAGTGTCAGCGCCACCGCCAGCCAGTCCACTCGGCAAGTGAGCATCCAGTTGCGAATGCTGCTCAACGATAGAAATACGCAGCCCAACAAAATGCCGATGGCCCACGAGCCGCCGAGCCGGCGGATGATTGCGCCAATCAAGAATGCAATCGCTGCGCCGCACAGAACGGAAACGAGACGCGGTGCAAAAAAGCTCACGCCGAACCACTTCACCAATAACGCGGTAAGCAAATACGGAATTGGGCCGTACGGGTTCAGGATACTCGGCCAGCCGTGCGGATCCGGATAAGGCGTCAGCCCCTGCGTGATGCGCAGTCCGGCATTCAGAATGTCGCCCTCGCCGAAATCAAACTGCATTGGCAATCTCGCCGTCTTTACCGCGAAGCACAGCGCAAGAACCGCGCATCCCAGCAAGATCAGGGCAGACGCCCACTCCAGGTAATGATCGAGTCTGCTGCGTTTCGGATCCATCGAATCCTGTACGGCGATTTACGGTGTTTGGACGGAATTCAGGCTATCTCACCGCCGGCGGCCGCGCGATGTTTCCCTTCTTGGGCGTGTCATTCTTGGCAACTAGTGCGTGCAGAAGAACTCGGCACTACTCGATCAGCCGGTTGCGCACGAAATGAAGGGCGCTGGGAGCAAGGAAATACAGGGGAGCAATCATGGCGGGAGCTTCTAGGAGAAGATCGTTGGTCCAGCGCACCCTTGGTCAGACCAATCTGGTCATGCTCCGAGACGCGCCATCACCCCTTGCACGACTCGATCGCACCTCTCGCCCATGAAAGGAAATGCACTCTTTCCGCTCGATCCCACACGCACCAACAGCCATTCGCGCATCATCGCGTGTCCCCGGTGCAAGCGAACCTTTACGTTCTCTTCGGACATTTCCAGGGCACTGGCCGTCTCGCTTGTGCTCAGCTCTTCCACGTCACGCAGCATGACCACAGACCTGTATTGCTCGGGCAGGCCCAGCACCGCCGCCTCCAACAATTCCGCCGTTTCGGAATGCGAAGCGGTCTGTTCCGGATCGAGGGCGCCGCTGGCAGTCTTCATACAAAACTCTCCATCCTCCGTCTCATCCAGCTGTTCCATTTGGCTTCGCAATCGGACGCGCGCCAACGCCTCGTTCACAGCGATTCGCGTAAGCCACGCTGAAAAAGGTGCGCGTCCCTCAAACTGATCCAAGTGCGCGTAAGCACGAACATACGCGTCTTGCATAACGTCTTCCGCTTCCCCATCATTGCGGACGATCGCCAGCGTCGCTCGATACAGCCGCTGGTTATAGCGCCGCATCAGGATTTCATACAGTGCAGTTTCTCCCGCCTTTACCCGCTCGACGATCTCTTGGTCCGTCCAGGCTCTGGCTTTCTCCAGTATTCCGGTAGCTCCCATGATCGCCCCTCCTATATAAGAGCGGCGGCGCCCACGGAGGTTACAAGTTGTTTTCCTGTAACCGATGCCTCCCTCGCCGCTCCTTTGTAGTAGGGGGCCATTCCATGAATCCTTTTGATAGCCGTCTCAATATCAGCTGGTGGGCGCTCAGGGTCGGTTTGGGCCTGGGACCTATCATCACCGGCATCGACAAATACTTCAATCAAATCACTGACTGGACCATGTACCTCAGCCCGCTTGCTACCAAGATCGTTCCGGTCAGTGCCTCTACTTTCATGCACATTGTTGGCGCGGTCGAAATCGTCGCCGGCATCATCGTCTTGACTCGTTGGACCAAAATCGGCAGCTACGTCGTCGCGCTTTGGCTGCTGGGCATCGCCGTCAATTTGCTGACCACGGGAATGTTCTACGACTTGGCGATGCGTGACGTCGAAATTGCGATTGGAGCTTTTGTCTTGGCGCAACTTTCCGCGCTTCGTGACCAGGTTCCCGTGGCGCCGCAGAGAAAAGAATCCCCAAGCTCGCAGTTTGCCGTAAATCGGTAATTCAAACTCAACATGGAGGATATGATGCGTAAAGTTGCTTCAGTTGCTGTCTTACTCGGAATGTGTGCACTCCCAGCCCTGGCCGCGACGGAGACCTTCACCGACGTTTCCGTGATTGATTCCAACTGCTCCAAAAAGGCCTCTGCCGACCCCGACGCGCACACTCGTGAATGTGCGCTCAAATGCCAGGCCAGCGGCTACGGCATCCTCACTAAGGACCACCAGTACCTGAAATTTGATTCCACGGGAAATGCAAAAATTACGGAAGCTCTAAAGGCCTCGGACAAAAAGGATCACCTGCGTGTTGATGTGACGGGCGACGTCAAGGGCGACACACTGCAAGTCACCTCGATCAAACTCCTTTAAACCGTCGTTTGGCCGCCTCCGCGCTGCCCAGCTGCACTCCGGGCACGTGGACACTCCACCTGGGCGCTCTCTGGAGCGCCCTTCTGTCCGACCAGGCAAACTTGGCGTATCATGGTTTCAGACAGTCTCGGTTATGGGAAACAAGGGCAATTTGGCGAATTCGGGGGCTCGGCGGACACCGTCGTTGCTTTGTCTGTTCGCACTGCTCTTGTTTCAGGCCCCGGTGATTGGCGCGGCTGTGCTGGCAAGCGGTTTGTGCTGCTCCGGTGATCACTGTCCAATTGCTGCGCATCACCACTCCGCTGCCAAGACCGAAGAAGCGCCGATGGACTGCAACCACAACATGAGCGACCGTGCCGCCAGCTTGCGGACGTGCTCCATGTCCTGCTGTAGCACCACCGAGCAATCCGCTTTACACGCTCAGGTCTTCGAGCTCTCGCCAGATCTAGCGCCGCTTTCCTTCGTCCGTCTTTCCGAAGCTGTTCCTTTTCTCAGCTACGACGAAGAAATCGGAGTCTTTTCTCCCCTTTCGCCTCCTCCAAAATCGCTGCCAAGCCTCATCTGAATCGCTCCATTACACGTAGTTTTGAATAACTCCGCCTGCCCGCCCGATTCAGCGGCGCAGCTCAAACCCTTTGGAGCCGATCGTTCGCAATGTCACATCATCAGAGATTACGCACGCATTTCTTGTTCGCCTTGCTGGTCTGTTCATCGGTCGCAACTTCCGCTTTCGCCGGAATTTTTGGCACCGTTCGCGGTATCGTTCACGATGTCCAGCACCGCCCCATCGCCGGCGCGCACCTTCTGCTGCAAGCCAAGCAGTCCGATTGGAAGCGTGAAGCGGTCACCGAGGAAAACGGCGAGTTTCAGATGGACGCTGTTCCCGCGGGGAATTACACCGTCCGCATCACCCACGACGGATTTCGCGACTACGTCGCCGACCTCACCGTACTCGCCGACTCTGCTCCATTGCGCCACTTCCCCCTGGAGATCGCCGGCGTTTCCGAGCGCGTCGAAGTCAGGGAATCCGCACAAACCGTGGACACCACTTCTTCCTCCGCTCCGATTACGCTCAGCCGCCAAACCATTTCCGAAACACCTGGCGCGACTCGGGCCAACAGCCTCGACCTCATCACCGACTACACCCCCGGCGCGTACATGGTCCACGACCAGTTGCATGTTCGCGGCGGGCATCAGGTATCCTGGCTCGTGGATGGCATTCCTGTCCCGAACACCAACATTGCCGCCAACGTCGGAGCGCAATTCGATCCCAAAGACATGGACGTGGTCGAAATCGAACGTGGCGGCTACTCGGCCGACTACGGCGACCGCATCTACGCAACCTTCAACGTGATTCCGCGTTCCGGATTTGAACGCGACCGAGAAATCGAACTGCTCGCCACCTATGGCAGCTACCACTCCACGGACAGCCAGATCAGCATCGGCGACCACACCGACCGCTTTGCCTATTACGCCAGCGTCAGTGCGAATCGTTCCGACTTCGGATTGATGCCGCCGGAACCAGACGCGCGCCACGACGCGACGAACGGAGTCAGTGGATTCACTTCGCTCATCTTCAACGCGACTCCAGATGATCAATTGCGACTGGCCGCTTCAGCTCGTTCCGACTTTTTCCAGATTCCCAACACGACCGAACAGCAACAGGCTCTGATTCGCGATGTGCAACGCGAGCGCGATGCGTTTTTGAACTTCACCTGGGTGCACACCTTCCAGCCCGGCGTGCTGCTCAACGTCGCGCCATACATTCACTGGAACCGTGCTGCCTATGACGGCAACGGGCCGATTCCGAGCTTGCTACCCGATCAGCCGCCGATTCCCACCGATCACAACGACTCGCGTTACGAAGGCGCGCAACTTTCGCTTGGCGTGACGCGCGGCAGGCACAATGCGCGCTTCGGTGCGTCCGGCTTTGCGCAACAGGATGATTCGTTCTTCCGCGTCGTCGCAACGGATGGCTCCGGCGACCTGGCGTCGGAGAGAGATCGCCCGACCGGCGGGCAATTTTCTCTGTTCGCCGAGGATCAATTCCGCGCCGCGAGCTGGCTCACGCTAAATGCTGGACTGCGCTACACGCATTTTTCCGGCGCGTCGGTTGTCGAGGACCACGCCGATCCCCGCATCGGCGCCGCTCTGCATGTCCCCAAACTCGGCTGGGTATTTCGCGCATTTTATGGACGCTACTACCAAGCGCCTCCGCTCACTACCGTCTCCGGCCCACTGCTGGAATTCGCGGTGGATCAAGGGTTCGAGTTTTTGCCGCTGCACGGCGAAACGGACGAGCAGCGGGAATTCGGTCTGACGATTCCGATTCGCGGCTGGACTTTTGACTTTTCAAATTTCCAAACGCACGCGCTGAACTTCTTTGACCACGACGTGCTCGGCAACTCCAATATTTTTTTCCCGCTGACCATCGAGCGCGCCCGCATTCACGGCTGGGAATCCACCGTTCGCTCTCCGCGCATCGCCAAGCGCTTCGACCTTTACCTGACGTATTCGAACCAGATGGTCGAAGGCGCCGGCATCGTTACCGGAGGATTGCTCGCCGAAACGGAAGAGTTGTGCGAGGGAGGCGGCTTCTGCTATCTCGACCACGATCAACGCAACACCCTCAGCATGGGCTTTCATGCTTCGCTTCCCTTCCACATCTCCGCTTCCGGAAATGTTTCCTACGGTTCCGGTTTTCTCGATGGCGAAGGGCCGGATCATCTGCCGGACCACACCGAATTTTCGCTGTCACTTGCGAAATCGTTCGGCGAACGATTCTCCGTCGGCTTCACCGCGCAGAACTTGAACAATTCGCGCTACCTGCTCGATAACTCCAACACCTTTGGCGGAACGCACTGGAACTATCCCCGGCAGTTTACGGGACAGATCCGCTATCGTTTCCACTTCTAGCGGCGCTTATTTCGCCGAGCACAAATCTGAGCGACACCATTGCCCGTTCCGGTTTCCGGCGATACACTGAACGGGAATTTTGACAGGCGATGGAGTTCGCCATAACCGCCGAAACCGTATCGCACCCGCCGGCAGACGGCTGAGCGCGATGAACGGGATCCGCTGATGACTCCTGGTGGCCGCGAGGCGCCAGGAGTTTTTTGTTTGTGGCGTCCTGCGGCCCGGCAACCTGCCACGAGGTGATGGAGTGAAGCTTTTTCTAATTGCGCTGTTCGGTGCTGTCGGCACGCTCTGCCGGTACGGTTTGCAAGGCGTGGTACAAATTCGCATGGGCGGCGGCTTTCCTTACGGCACGCTGCTTATCAATCTGAGCGGGTGCCTGCTGCTTGGCTTCATCGGGCAACTTACCTTGAATCGCATGCTGATTTCCTCCGATCTGCGCATCGCCGTCGCGGTGGGATTTTTCGGTGGCTACACCACGTTTTCCAGTTTTGGCTGGGAGACCGCCAAGATGCTGGAGGACGGCGAGTGGCTTCGCGCGACGACGTATGTTTCCGCCAGCGTGATCGCCGGACTGCTGCTTTCACTAGCGGGCATTCGATTGGCCAATCGCTTCTAAGGAGCTTTCCATGACGCACGAAAAATTTGAAGGCGAACGCACGCTGATGCGGATTCACATCGGCGAATCCGACAAATGGCACGGCAAACCGCTGCACGAAGCGATCGTGGAAATGTTGCGCAAGGACAAATTCTCCGGCGCCACAGTGCTGCGCGGCGTCGGCGGCTTCGGCTCATCTAGCGTTTATCACACCGACAAAATCCTTCGCCTCTCGCAGGACCTACCCATGGTCGTCGAAGTCGTCGATTCCACCGACCGCATCGAACAAGTCCTCCCGCGCCTCGACGAAATGGTTGAAGGTGGCCTCATCACTCTCGAAAAAGTCCGCGTCATCCTTTACCGCGCCGCCAAGAAATAGTGCCGCCTGCCGAGGGTTCCCATTTGACCGTTTCCCTCATCAGCCACTTTTCCCTCACGGACGTTCGCTCGCGCTCCGTTGCTTGCGGATCTCCTCCAAGCGCCGCTTCAGATATGCCTGATATTCCTCCATCAACTTGGAATCCTTCGGGCTGCTGTAAATGTCGCTCGACTTGTATTTTCCTTCGGCGAATTTCTTCTTTGTCCATTCGTCATGCACACGAATCTCATCGGCCCGATCCAGCACCTCTTTCACCAGATGCGGAGGAATGAAGTACACTCCCTCACGGTCACCGACGACCAAATCGCCCGGCATCACCATCGCGCCGCCTATGCGCACCGGAACGTTGATGCCGGTGAGCATGACATTGTCAATCGGCGTGGGATCCACATCCTTGAAATAAGCCGGCATGTCGATTCCCGATATGCCGTTCAGGTCGCGAATGCTACCATCCACCACCAGGCCGCCGCTCTTCGTTGCGGTCATGACGTAGAAGAAAAGATTGTCTCCGACGATCGTCCCGCCAGCTTTCTTGCCAAACAGATCCACCACCAGCACGTCGCCGGGCTGCAGCATGTCAATCGCGGTCTGATTCATCAGCGGCCCAATGCCGCGTGCTTTAGCCTGGGCTTCCGCTATGTGCTCCACGTCCGGACGCATGGGCATGAATTGCACTGTAAAAGCACGCCCGACCATCGGCTTGTCCGGGTGCAAGATGCGAAAGCCATCGGCATATTGGTTCTTGTAGCCCTTCTCCTCCAGTACCGCCCAGATCTCTTCGGCAGAAAGTTCGCGCGCCTGTCGAAGCAGATTGTCCGGCACCTTCGGCCGCCCGTCGGCCAAGCGATCGAAAGGATTAGGCTCCGAATAATCCACCAGCCGCTGCTTGGGAAAATCGAGCAACTGCGCTCGCGCCGGGCTGGCGGTGAACGGGATCGCGAAAATCCCCAAACTCAAAACCAACCAACCCGAAGGACGGAATCCCGCTGGCAATCTTTGTCTCACTGCGGCAGCTTGGCGCCGGACTGCTCCGCCACCATGTAAGCTGCGTACCAGTCGGGCCAGTTTTCGTCGCGTTGGCCGCCGGTGCGCTTCTCGTGTTCGCCGTGCGCGGCCGCTGCGCGCCGCAGCGCGCCTGCCAGATCGTTCACCGACGCAAACGCCGTCGCCGCGGAGTCAATGCGGCCGGGCAGCCGAGTCGTGAGTTCCTGGAAGAGCCAGCCGTTGCCATCCGGATCCTTGAATGAGGCGAATGAGCGGTAGCTGCGATGCTCGGGATCGGGACCGTTGACTCGGACCTGCCCAAACAGGTAGGGCTCGTCCGTGCCGGCATACACGCCATCGCTGTGGAACACCTCGCTGACCTCAACGCCGCGACGCTGCAGCTCGACGCGGGCGACCTCCAGGTCGGAGACGATCAGATACAAACCCTGAGCGGAGCCGGGTGCCGCTGCGGTGACGTTCTTGCCGAAAATGATCGAGCACCCGGAGCCCGGCGGCGTGAACTGGATTATGTGGAAGTCGTCGCCGCTGGCAAATTCGGCATCAAGCCGCCATCCGAGCTTCACGTAGAACTCTTTCGCGCGATCCACGTCCGAGACGGGGACGACGACGATCTCGAACTTCATGTCAATTGGTGCGACCTTTGGGTCGATTTTCGCGACCTCCCGGTCGACTGCCTTAGCCTTCGCTTCGCTGCTCTCACCCTTAGTCGGAACTGGCCTGGTGCTCATGGTTGCTCTCCTAGTGTTGATCCGGCGCGTGGATTTCGTAATAGTAATTCCAGTCTGGTGGTTTGGCGAAGGTCCTTCTTGGATGGAAATTTTTTCCACAGGGGGGGCCACCTGCGGCATTTTCCCTAAGCGTGAACTTGCGGAAGGGGCTTTTCCGTAAGTGTGGCAAGTAACAGACTTACAACCGGTGAGTTCGGCAATTATTGCTATGGCTCGACGGCGACAACCACAACATCGTGGGCGGGCACCCTTGCGGAAAACTTCCCGGCGAACTTCCCCAAATCCTGGTGCGCCCACAAATCGCGCACGCTCGCCCGGAGATGCTCGGGGTAACCAATCACCGTCCAAGGAGCGGTGATTTCGGCTTCGCCTGCGCCGCGATTGAGGAGAAGCACAGCGCGGCTGCCGTCTTTCATGGGCTTGGCCCAGATTTCGAGTGCGCCTTCTTTCCAGACGCGGCTGGCCTGGCGGCCTAGCGCATCCTGATTGATGGCAATGACTTCCTTGTTCGTGAGGATCTCTTTGATTTCAGGAGGCATGTTGCGGAGGTCGTTGCCGGCGATAAGCGGCGCGTTAATGATGCACCACAGGCTGAAGTGGGCGCGGTATTCACTGGTCGTCATGCCGCCATTGCCGACTTCGAGCATGTCGGGATCGTTCCAGTGGCCGGGGCCGGCGAAGGACTCGAGCCCGACCTGAAGGTCGAGAATGTCCAGCATGCCGAGCGAACAGCAGCCGCCGTCTTTGTACTTCAGCTTCCCTTCCCAGTGGTCATCGATGTCGCCGGTAGTGCGCCACAAGTTGCCGGTGTCGGCGGCCCAGAGCCAGGGCTTGGCAGTGCCCCATTCGCACATGCTGAAGAGGATAGGGCGCCCGGCGGCTTTGAGGGCGTCGCGCATGGTTGCGTAGGCTTCCTCGGCGTTACGCTTGCCGGTGTGGCACCAGTCGTATTTGAGATAGTCCACGCCCCATTTAGCGTACATCAGCGCGTCCTGATATTCGTGGCCCATGCTGCCGGGGCGGCCGGCACAGGTTTTTTCTCCGGCGTCGGAGTAGATGCCGAACTTCAGGCCTTTCAAATGGATGTAATCGCCCAGGGCTTTCATGCCGGAAGGAAAGCGCTGCGCGTCGGGGACGATGTTGCCGTTTTCGTCGCGGCTGACTTGCCAGCAATCATCAATGACGACGTATTGATAGCCGGCGTCTTTCATACCGCTCGAGACCATGCCGTCGGCCATGGATTTGAGGAGGTCTTCGCTGACGTTGCAGCCGAATTTGTTCCAGGAGTTCCAGCCCATCGGAGGAGTGCGGGCGAGGCCGTTGTCGAGGGCGGTGGAGGGCTGGACGAAGACGAGTAAAGAGAACAGAACAGCGGCGAGGAGAAGGCAACGGGCAGTAAACGTTTTCATCGAGCGGCTCCGGGCAGTGATCATCCGCTGGCAGTTTGACTTGTGGTGTCACGATCCAAAAAATCAAACGGACCGGACGGCAGAAATCATACCGCATATGGGACGGCGGCGGGCCTTCGCGGAGTGAGGGTGGACTCCCAGGCCGTTTGTCTCGGAGATTTGTCGGCGCGGTAAATTTTCTTCTGGGCCGCAGGAGCCCGGCTCGGCGGTATTTCGCAATTGCAAAAGAAAAAGTCTGGTATAAACTTGCGCCTCGTTTTTTTGAACAAAGGACAGGGAATGAACTACGGACGAATCGCTTGGGCGGGTCTCGGCGGGTTTGTGGTCTATTTCGTGATGGGCGGATTGTTATTCGCGGTGTTGCCATGGCTGCGGACAGAATTTCAAAAATATCCAGCGGTGTACCGGTCGCAGGAGGGGATCAAGAACACGATGCCCTTCGGCATGGCGGCCATGCTTGTAGCCATACTGGCACTGGCGACGATGTATGCCATGTGTGTACAGAACGGACCGGCGACCTTCGCTCGCAGCGTGCAGTTCGGAATATTGATTGGCGTGTTTGTGGTGGGGTCGTTTGTAGTGCACAACTACGTGAATCTGAACATCGGATGGAAGCTGACGGCGGAGCAAGCGGTGGCGTACTTCATCGAGTGGCTGGCCGTCGGAATTGTGATCGGAATGATTTATCGGCCCGCGCGGTAGACGCCTTTTCGTTTCCATCGTCCTTCGCAATCTAGTTGCGCCTCATTTCAATCGAACTATGAGAATGGCGCCGGCAGCAAAGAGTACGGCAGAGAAGCCGAACGCGGCGCCGACACCCAGTGCGCTCCAGAGAGCTCCGACTATGAGGCTGGAGGTAAAGTCGCCAACGGCGTTTACGGCGGCGAGCGTGCCAAAGGCCATGCCGTGCTGTTCGCGAGGAACCATTTCGGCGGTGACGGAATCCTCGAGGGCTTCTTCGGTGCCAATGTACAGGCCAGCCAGAGCGAAGATGATGCCCAGCAACCAGAGGGAGTGCGTGCCGGTGCCAAGCAGCAGGGCGGTGACGGCGGCAAGTCCATAGCCCGTGGCGAGAACGGCGCGGCGATGCGCAACGTGATCGCTGAGCCAGCCGCTGAGATAGGCGGATGCGGCGTAGCAGGCGTTGTGAATGGTGTAGAGGATGACGGCGAGACTGGCGGCGCGGGCCATGCCGTGTTCGGCAGCGAGCATTCTGGTGGCGTAGAGAATCAGCAAAGTGTGGGAGAAATCGCCGGCACCGAAGATGCCTACCGCGAGAAGAAATTTGCGGAACGAGGCGGGCAGGGTTTGCAGGCCGTGGAGAAACGACTTTTTTTCTTTGCCGGCGATGGGACGCTCGCGAACCAGCAGCCAGAAGCAGGCGACGGCGAGCAATCCGGGAACGAGCGTGTAGAAAAAAACTTTGCGGTAGGCGTGGTTGGTGGCTTGGAGAAGCCACAGCGCGGTGAGAGGGCCCAGAATCGCGCCGAGCGTGTCCATGAAACGTTCGAGACCGAAGGCGCGGCCGTAGGCACCCGGCGGAACATCGGCGGCGAGAAGAGCTTTTTTGGCGGGCGAGCGGACGCCGCGGCCGAGCCAGGCGGCGGCGCGGGCTGCGAGGATTTGCAGTGCGTGTGTGGCGAAGCCGAACGACGCGGTGGCGATGGCGGTGAAAGCATAGCCGAAAACTGCGAGAGGCTTCCGGTGCTTGAGGCGGTCGGTGTAATGACCGGCGGTGAGTTTGGCGAAGCTGGAAAGGCCGTCAGCGGTGCCTTCGATGACGCCGAGCCAGGCAGGGCCGGCTCCGATGACGGCGAGGAAAGCCGGCAGGATGGCAGTAGCGGTTTCGTGGCTCCAATCGGAAAACAGAGAGGTAAGGCCGACGCCCAGAACGGTGCGGTTGAGCCAGCGATTTGCGGGTTCCGGTTGGGGCACGAGAGAAAGTCTACAGGCGACGGTGCAGAAGTCGAAAGCAAGTGTGAAGATGGCGCTTGTCCCGCCAGCGGCTTGGTGCTAGGCTGAGCGAACAAAAGGCAAAAGCGAAGCTTCGGCGAAGATCGAAGTGGGCGCGTTAGGAGGCTCAGGTGAGCGAGGGGCTGGCGGTTCAACCATCGAAATTGAATACGGTTGCGGTTGATGCGGCGTCAGAGCGGCGCGCGGAGCGCACGGTGGTCAAAGTGGAAGAGGTGTTGAGCGCGTTCAGTGAACGCGATTACCACAATGATCTCTTGACGGCGGTGCGGCGATTCCCTGCCCGTGCGGCAGAGTTTGCCGAGTGGCCGGAGTGGGTGGAGGAGAGGCTGCGCGAAGTATATCGCGCGAAAGGGATTGCGCAGCCGTATTCGCACCAGGCTGCGGCGGCGGAAGCAGTGCATGCGGGGAAAAATGTGGTGATCGTGACGCCGACGGCTTCCGGGAAGACGCTTTGCTACAACCTGCCGGTGATTGACGCGATTTTGAAGAATGAGGATGCGCGGGCGCTGTACCTGTTTCCGACGAAGGCGCTGGCGCAGGATCAGCTGGCGGAGTTGTATGACTTGAATCGGAGATTGGAAGGCCCGGAAAGGCCACCCGCCACGCAGGGCGGCCGCTACAACGGCGAGACGAAGAAGACGTTTGGGGTGTTCACGTATGACGGGGACACGCCGAGCGATGCGCGGAAGGCGATACGAGAGCAGGGACACATTGTACTGACCAATCCGGACATGCTGCACACCGGGATTTTGCCGCACCACACGAAGTGGACGCGGCTGTTTGAAAACGTGAAGTACATCGTGCTTGATGAGCTGCACTCCTACCGCGGCGTTTTTGGCAGCCATTTATGCAACGTGCTGCGGCGACTGCGGCGGATTGCGGAGTTTTATGGAAGCTCGCCGCAGTTTATCTGCTGTTCGGCGACGATTGCGAATCCAGGTGAGCTGGCGGAGCGGCTGATTGAGGATCGCGTGGAAGTGCTTGGCGCGAATGGAGCACCGGCTGGAGAAAAGACATTTGTTTTTTATAATCCGCCGGTGGTGAATCGCGCGATGGGGATTCGGCGCAGCTACATCCATGAAAGTTCGCGCGTAGCGCAGGAATTTCTGAAGCGCGATCTGCAGACCATGGTGTTCGCCAACTCACGGCTGCACACCGAGATTCTGCTGACTTATCTGCAACAGGCCAATCCGCATTTTCCTGGGTCGCCCGAGCCGATCCGCGGCTATCGCGGTGGATATTTGCCGAGCGAGCGGCGGGAGATCGAGCGCGGGTTGCGCGAGGGAAGGATTCGCGGCGTTGTTTCGACCAGCGCACTGGAATTGGGGATTGACGTGGGGTCGCTGGACGTGACGGTGATGGCGGGATATCCCGGAACCATAGCGGCGACGTGGCAACGGGCGGGGCGCGCCGGACGGCGGAACGGAAGTTCATGCGCGGTGATGGTGGCGTCTTCGGCGCCGCTCGATCAGTTCATGGTGCGGCACCCGGACTATTTCTTTGGCAATACGCCGGAACAAGCGTTCATCCAGCCGGACAATCTGGAAATTCTGGTGAACCATTTGAAGTGCGCGGCGTTTGAGTTGCCGCTGGGGCCAAAGGAACGATTCGGCGAAGCGGACTTGCCGGATTTGTATGCGCGTTTGGAGGAAGCGGGCTATCTGCATCGCGCGGGGGCGCGCTATCACTGGACGCAAGAAGCGTACCCGGCGGACACGGTGAGTTTGCGATCGGTGACCAGCGACAACTTTGTAGTGATTGATGTTACGGGCACGCCCGAAGTGATCGGCGAGGTGGACTTTCCGAGCGCGCTGACAACCGTGCATGAGAAAGCGATTTACCTGCACGGCGCCGAGCAATATCACGTGGAACTTATGGATTTTAAGGAGCGCAAAGCGTACGTGAAAAAAGTGGACGTGGACTACTACACGGACGCGATGCGGTATACGCAGGTGCGCGTGCTGGAAGTGGCGCAGGAAGCGCGAACGGCTGAGGAGCGGCCGGAGATCGCGGCGAGCAAATCGCATGGGGACGTGCTGGTGCGTTCGCAGGTAGTGGGATTCAAGAAGATCAAGTTTTTCACGAATGAAAATATCGGCGCGGGGAAGCTGGAGTTGCCGGAAAACGAAATGCACACGACCTCGTACTGGCTGACGCTGGAGCGGGCGCTAGTGGAGTCGCTTCCCTTTTCGATCCGCGAGCGACAGAGCGGCATGTTCGGGCTACTGCATGCGATGGAGTCGGTGGCGACGCTGCTGCTGATGTGCGACGGGCGCGACCTGGGAACGGCGATTGGCGAGCGCCCGCCGTCGGCAGGCAGAGTGAGCGAGGAGTTTCAGCCGGTGCGGCTGGAAGATGCGATGAAGGGCTTTGGCAGCGGGACAGCGAAGGAGTTCTTTGAGCCGAATTTGTACTTGTACGATGCCTATCCGGGCGGGATTGGATTTTCAGAGCCGTTGTTTCGGGCGAGCGAACTGTTGCTGGCGAAGACGCAGGAATTAATTGCCAGTTGTGGTTGCCAGGGAGGTTGCCCTTCGTGTGTCGGGCCGGCTGGCGATTTGGCGATGCGGGCCAAAGAGGCGGCTTTGGCAATTCTGGAAAGGATTTGCGCGTAGATGGCCTTAGCAGCGGACAAGTTCGCGCGTTTGTCAGCGTTGCGACCCGTTCGGGGCAGCGCACTATCGCTTGTTAGCGAGCCGCTTCCGCCGACGGAAGAAGAGAGCATGTTGTCGCGCATGATCGGCGCGACGGTCTCGCAGACTAAATATGGGAGCCATTTGAGCGTGCGGAACTGGCACGCGACGCCAGAATTTTGCGCGCCTTCGGCTGGAGTGATTGAGCTATTGAGAAGCGCTTCCTCGGGCAAGCAAGGCAGTGCGGTAAACCCGCTGCTTTATATGGCGGAGGATCCGGGGAAGTGGCTGTTTTTGGATACCGAGACTACCGGCTTGTCGGGCGGAACGGGAACGTACGCGTTCCTGACTGGGATTGCGTGGTGGGATTCGGGCGGGCTGCAAGTGGAGCAGTTTCTAATGCGGGATTTTTCCGAGGAGCATTCGGTGCTGCTGCAACTGGCGGAACGGCTGGCGGAACGGCCAGTGCTGGTGACTTTCAACGGAAAGACATTCGATTGGCCGCTGCTCGAGAGCCGCTATCTGATGACGCGCTGCATTCGCGTTCCGCAACTGGCGGCGCATCTGGATTTGCTGCATCCGGCGCGCGCGGTCTGGAAGCTGCGGCTGGGTTCGGTGAAGCTGACGGAACTGGAAGAGCACGTGTTAGATGCGAAGCGGTTGGGATGGGACCGCGCGGATGATGTGCCGTCGGCAATGATTCCGCAATTCTATTTTGACTTTTTGCGCGGACGGTCGGTAGCACCTTTGGCAGGAGTGGTTCGGCACAACCGCAACGATCTGCGGGGACTGGCAGCGTTGTTCGCGAAGCTGAACGAGATGCTGAGCTGCGAGCAGCACGGGGAGGACGCGGACGGCCTGGATTTGTTTGGGTTGTCGCGTTATCTGCATCGCCGGGGCGAAGTGAAGCGCGCGGAGGCTGCCTGTAGCAAGGCGCGCGAACGAGGACTGCCCATCGCTTTCGAAGCAACAGCGAAATGGGAACTGGCGAGAATGGCGAAGCGGCGCGGCCAACACGAAACAGCCGCGCAATTCTGGGAAGAATTGGCGCGCGACGACGACTGGCGAGTCGCGGCATGCGACGAGCTGGCAAATTTTCATGCACGACGGCGCCAGGATTTTCCGATGGCGTTGAGGTACGCTCGCCAGGCTATCGTCGCGCTGAGGAAGCGAGCAGCGGGACAAAAATACGGCGCACAGACCACCGTTGATTTGAGAAAGCTTGAACGACTCGGCAAAAAGATTGCGCGGCTGGAATCGCGCTTGAGAAAAAGGGCGGATGAGGCTCCGTTACTGCGAACGGACGGGAAATTCCGGAGCTACCGGGAGCCGGAAATCACCGGCTGAATTGAAGAATAATCGGCGGTCTTGGTTGGAGTTGTGCCGGGATGCTGGTCCGGCTCGGGAAGCGCGCCTAGTTCCAGTCGCTTATTCAGTTCGGAAAAAAGGGAGCGGTCGCCGCCTTCAAGCGTTAGGCATTCCGTGGAGGCGCAGCGGAGAAAAACGCCTCCCTCCGGCGTCTCGAATGAAAAGAAATTGGGGCGGCGAAAGAGGTCGCTGCGCTTCTCGTGCTTTTTCTCGAGCAGCTCGGAGTACTGTCCGAAGAAGCGGTTGGCCTGTTCGCCGGAAGCTAGATGCAAACGGGTAACAAGCAGCAGCCGTTTGGAGGGTTGATGTTCGTAGACCAGGTAGCGGTCGCCGTCCCAAGCGGCAGCCAGAGCGGCTGCGCGTTCTTCGCCGAGGAATTGTTTGAGAACTTCCTTCCAGCCGAACTCGCCCATCAGATTGTCGTCGAGCTTTTTCCAGTCCTTACCCAGCTTGGTTTGCATGTCAGGCAGAGTGACTTTTTCCGGAACGTAGCCGGACTTGTAGAGCGCCGGATGCATGATCTGTTGGGTTGAGACGGGCGGATTTTTGAAGACTTTTCCGATTGCACTCCAGCCAGCTGGCTTGAGCGCGGCCGCCGTGAATTTCATGCCCGCGAAGTAAGGAAAGACGAGCGCGTCCTTTATGAAGGGCGGTGCTTTTTTCATGGAAGGCGAGTCACCAATGTCACCCGTGAGGAGCGAGGGATCGAACTCGGGCATTTCGTTGACGGACTTCCCGGTGCCTTGCAGGAGATAGTCAACCATGGCGGCCATCGCAGAGCCTTCAAGGAAGGCTTCGCGGGCGAGTTCGGCGTCGTCGTTGGGGCGCGCGGCCTTCAGCCAAGTCTCAATCTGGAAGTGCTGGTCCTCGAGCGCGTGGGTAAGTTCGTGGGCCATCACCATACGCTGGTCGTCCAGCGGGATCCAGTCGGCAATATAAAATTCGTGGGCTTTGGGATCGTAGAGACCGGCGATTTGCTCGGTTAGAAGTTCGACCATGAACGAATCGAGGTTGAAGTCCTTGGGCAGTAGACCGAATATTTCGGCGGACTTGGCATCGGCGTAACGCCGCGCTGCGTCTTTGTCTTCATCCATTTGACGAATCACGTAGGCACGGATTTCTTCGCGCGAGCGCAGGGTCTTTTTGAGGGGGGAGACCAGGGAGAGGCCGGTGATTTCACTCATGTTCTGGAGAACTTCATCGGCGGCTTGAGTGAATTCAGCGGGCGAACCAGCAGCTTGACCGGCTGGTTTTGCATCGGATTGCTGCGCAAGCGACGAGGAAGAAGTTAGGAGAAAGAGCAGTAAGAAAATTTTCACAGCGGAGCGGAATGTCAGTGCGGAACCCGGGGCGGTCGTCATAATTTGAGAATAGCAGATAAAACGTCGGAGCTTGGACAGACTGGGCTATTGCCGACGCGAGGTTTTGGCGCGATTGCAGTGGTTACGCGCCTGAACGAATCGTGGAATGCTGCGACTCAAGAATCTCAAGAAGGACGCGCAGGTTCGAAAAGAAAAGCTCCCTAAGGTAGTCGGGGGCCTCTTCCGGAGGGAGACTGCGATAAGCCTCCAGTTGGCGCCAATGGCCGACCGTCGCCGCCATAGAGCCCGGCATACCCTCCAGGCATTCGCTGAGATCCTGTTCCTGCACGGACAAGGGCATTTCTAAAACTCGCGAAAAAATCTCTTGATGACAGAATTGCAAAGCTTCCTGTAACGCTTCCGACGGATAGTTAGCCGAAAGCCCTGAGTGCTCATACCGTCCCGAAGATAAATCGCGTAACGATGCAATGTAGGTGAGCCGGCCAAACGCGCTTGGAATAGCGGCCAGAGTGGTGGCCGTGAAATCGCGTATGATCGGTTGAATTCTAAGAATTTCGTCCATTGCACACAGTTTGTTCTGCGTCCCTGAAAATCTCGCCGCAAGAAATCAGCCAAAGTCCACGAGCCCAAAGGATGACCACAAGGAGGGTCTCACGTTTCAAACGCGTGTTGTCCTGGCTCTTATCCTGCTCGGCGGTCCATCGTAGTTCCGGGAGACCAGTCCGTCAACTTCACTTCATGGCAGGTGCAAGCAGTGGTCCGCGGCGCGCCCATACCGCACCGCTGCCGATTCACAAGCTAACCGGCGAGATGGCGCAGCTGGCGCTCTCGAGGTAGACGCCACCTTCGAATTCGTCGGCTTTCATAACGTGTAGGGCATCTTAAATCTTTCTCACATCGTACCGTTGCGATAAGATGCCGGTGTGTTGGGTTCTGTGCCCACCCTCGACCTCGCCTTGTGGGCTGCGACCACCCTGGTTGCGCTCATTCTGATATCGCTGATTCTTGTCCGGCGTCTCGACCGCGAATTCCCTTTTCTGACTGCATATCTTGGCGTGAATTTGTTGCAAACGCTGATGCAAGTGATGGTGTACCAGGTTTACGGATTCGACTCCCATGTGACGTACGCCGCCGTATGGGGTTCGCAAGCGGTGGTCGTCTTATGCAGGACGCTTGCCACCTGTGAGTTTTCCTACCGCGTGCTGGGCCGCTACCCCGGAGTCTGGGCATTGGCGACGCGGATCTTGCTGGTTTGCGGAGCAATCGTGCTCGGCTTGACGCTCTATTTTGGAAAAGACGGATTTCAGTACGGAGTGATGACGCTGGAGATTGCTTCGGAGGCGTTCATAGCCACGCTGGTGGTAGGGACCTTCTTATTTGCCAGGTACTATCAGGCACAGTTGCACCTAGACGTGATCCTCTTGGGAGTCGGATTGGGGATCAACTCGTGCTTGAAAATACTTAACGATGCGGTGCTGTCCCGTTTTGGGGGAAGCTATGCGGGAATGTGGAATGAAGTCGGGATGGTGGCCTTCGCCGGGGTGCTGTTGCTTTGGATTTTTGCCATGCAGGCCACAGTGACCGCGAAGGTTCAGAAAGCGGCATTGCAGCCCGTGGATGTCTACCGTTCCATGGCTCCACAGATGAACAGGCGGCTGGCGGAACTGAACGAAGAGTTGATCCACTTGATGAGACTGGAGCAACCGAAACCGTGAGCGGAATGTTTTTCTTCCTGGTCGCGGTATTCGCTCTGAGTTTGGGGGCGTTGCTCCTTTGGACCGTGCGTACAGCACACAAGAGGCGCAGGTCCACGGGGCTGGCGGTGCTGGATAGCGCTCCACAACATCTCAGTAACATGGTCGCGATACGGCGGTCGCAAGATCCAGCGGACCTGCGCTACGCGGCGGATAGAGGCGGACGCGACCTCGAGAAGCGGCTGAGGCGCGAACGGCGCGGCGTGGTGTTGTTGTATTTGAATTCACTCCGTTCGGATTTCGAGCAACTGTTGCGGATCGCGCGCGTAGTGGCCTTGCTGTCGCCGGAGATTTCCAGTTCGTATGAATATGAACGTTTGCGTCTCTCCATTCTGTTCCGCTTGCGCTTTCAACTGATCAAATTGCGCTTCCTCTTCGGCGATGCGGCAATGCCGCAGCTTACTTCGCTGGGCGAAATGGTGACTTCGCTGGCCATCCGGATGGAGACGGCGATGGAAACACTGGGTGAGCGGGCCGCGCTGGCGGCGGATCTCGCACTGCAATCCGAACCATAGCTGTTGAAGTTCAGTTGAGGTTTGTCGAACTGGCAACCGGAGCCACGGCCTCATCGAGGACCGCAGCGTCGCCCCGGCCTGTTGTGGCATGACCGGGGAGCTCAATAGTGAAGCAAGCTCCCTTGCCCGGGGCATTGCGAACCCGAATTTGTCCTCCGTGCTCGGTGACAATTCCATAGCAAATGCTCAGTCCGAGGCCGGTGCCCTTGCCGACAGGCTTCGTGGTGTAGAAAGGATCGAAAACCCGTGATGCATCCTTCACGCCGGGACCGCTGTCCACAAATTCCACCACAAACTTGCCGTTTTCGTGGGCGGTCCGAACCCATAGGTCGCCATTAGCCGAGGCTTCCAGGATGGCATCCACTGCGTTGTTTACCAGGTTCAAGAAGACTTGTTGCAGCTGATGCGGGTCGGCCATAGCCGAAGGCAGCTCGGCCGCGAGGTCGAGATGCAGGCGGATATTACTCATACGCAGATCGTAGTCGCGCAGGGCCAGAGTATCCTCGAGCACCTGATTCAAACGAACGGGAACGCGTTCTGGCTTGTGCTGGCGCGAGAAACTCAAAAGGTTCTGCACGATGCGGTGAGTTCTCTGAGCCTGCTTATAGAGCTTCTCGCTGTACTCAAGCCCCTGCGGACCAACCTGACCGCAGGACGTAAGCAGTTGGCTGTAACCGAGAATAGCCGTCAGGGGATTGTTCAACTCATGCGCGACGCCTGAAATGAGTTGCCCGACCGCAGCCAACTTTTCGCTGTGAAGCAGCTGTTCCTGGGTGCGACGCAAATCGTCATAAGCCTGACGCGTCTGGTCATAAAGCAACGTGCGCTCGATAGCGCTGGAAATTTGGCTGCCGACGGCGATGAGGAGATTGACGTCGCCGGGGGAAAAGTCGCGCGGCGTGCGGCTTCCCACCACCAGGCCGCCGATGACTTTGTCTTTGGACCACAAGATCACAATGTGCGCGGCTACAATCTGTTCGGCTCGCTGCACTTCGCGGAAAATCGTCGGCAGCGGCAATCCCTGAATGGACAAGAAAGTGGCGCGTACCGCGCGGATGTGCTGCAGAAGCTCCGGTTGGACGCGGGTAGGAGGAAAATTACGAGCGAATTCCGAACGATGGCCAAAGGCAGCCACGCGCCGCAACATCTCGTTCGCTGAATCGAAAAGATAGAGCGAGGAAGCCTCCAGGCCGAACAGTTCGCAAATTTGGCGCAGCGTCTTGTGCAAAGAATCGCTCAGGTCCAAAGATTCGTTCAGAGTGGTGGCAATCGAATTCAGGACCAGAAGTTCGCGGTTGCGGCGGCGAATCTCCTGTTCGGCGCGCTTTCTCTCGGTAATATCGAGCATAAACCCCTGGTAAGCGATGATGTTGCCGGCGGGGTCTCTGGCCGCGTTCGAGGACTCCAGGACAGTTCGCGTTTCGCCGTCCTTCCGCTGAATCTCGAATTCAAAATCGGCAACCGATCCGTAGTCGCAGAGCAGCCTCTTCAGGCGGTCACGGTCCGAAGGGTTGGCATAGAGCGCCGCGATGTCCAGATTCATTAGCTCTTCCCGCGAGCTGTAACCGGTCATGCGCAGAAACGCATCGTTGAAATCAAGAAAGCGCCCTTGCGGCGTCGAAATGAAAACTCCTTCCTGCACATTGGAAATCAGAGTGCGGTATTTCTCCTCGGCGCGCTTGCGCTCGGAGATATCCTTGAGGACGTGGACGACGCCCATTTGACGGCCGCTAGAATCCACAAACGGGGAGTTCGATGTGAGAAAATAACCGGAAAGCCAGGGATCCGGATCGTCGCCTTCCCCGGCTACACCTTCGCAATAGGGACACTTGTCGTAGTCCGCCTGCTTGCGCGGGAATAACTCCGAAAGATTGCGGCCGATCGAGGGCTTGATCTCACGGCCACTCAGATGGGCCATGCGCTGATTCAATCGCAAGAGGCGGCCGTCGCCATCATGCACCACGATGGGATCGCCGATGGAGTCGAAGGTGAAAGCCCATTGCCGCTGAACGTTATCCAGCTGTTGAAACAATAGAACGTTTTGCAGTGTCAACCCCAGCAGGTTGCCGATGTTTTTGAGGTACTCGACCTCGTCGGGCTGAAACTTCATTTCCTGCGAAGAACCTACGGCCAGGATGCCAAGCGGGGCCTCTTTCCCGCGCAGCAGGATGGTGGCGACCTCGCGGACTCCGGTCGCCGTCATACGCTGCCGTTCACGAGGATCGGCCTCGTCACCGATCTTCACGGAGGCGTAATCTTGCGCGAGGACGCGCTGCACCCACGGCTCGTTGGCGGGGATGCCGTTCTGCACTTTCAGGTATGTTTCATCAAAGCCGACGGCAGCATGAACCATCAGTTGCGAAGACTTGCCTTCTCCGTGCAAGAGTCGCACCAAGCCGTGCGAAACTCCAAGACTGCCAACCACATTGACCAGCACCTGGTCGAGCATCTCTCGCATCGAGAGAGTTTGCGTACTGGCGGCGATCAGCAGGCTCAGACGCTTCAGTTTGTCGTTGAGTTCCTCGGTTCGTGCGCGCGCTTCTTCCAACACCAGCACGACCATGGCGATACCCAAGGCCACCGCCAGCAAATGGTCGAACGCAACGCGCTCGAGGTACAGTGGGCTCATGAACCACATGAAGCGGTCCAGTCCGTGCAGACCGTTCAGGAAAAATAATCCGCCAAGCAAGCGCGCTCCGTGGCCGAGCTTCTTCTTATTGGCGTGCCAAAGGGACCAGCCGGCCGCCAGTGAGGTTACTGCCAGCGTGCCCGAAGCAAACCAGCCGATATGTGACGTTCCCCCTTCAGGGCGGGTCTCGAAGTAGAAGGACAATAGAACAGCAGCGAACGTAGCGGGCCAGAGATGAGAGATGGATGTCCGCGGGCCGTATGAATATTGGACAACAGCTTTTAGAAAAACCAAATGAACCACGATGAGCAGAACGATGAGAACCACGCGCAACGGTGGACCTGCCATGGAAAGCTGGGCGAGCTCAAGAAAAGCCTTAACGGTTAGCATCGCCCACGCGGCAACCCAAACATTCAGATGGCGGCTCGGATGGTCGCGGCGTAGGAGTACAAACAGGACCAGCAGAATGACAAAGGCGGTGGCCTCAAAGAAAGCGACGGCAGTCAGGCCCTGAGTTTCCAGCACGAAATGCCGCCTCCCAAATGGATGTGCGGTAGCCCAGAGGACACCTGCCCGTGGGACTGAAGGGCGGCTCAGGGCTGCGCCTATCGAGACTTTTTCGACGCTAACATGCTGTTTTCTGAATGGACAAGGGTACCTCCGGCCGTCTGTGACCTCTCGTATACTGGGAGCCAGAGCGAGGCCAAGTGCAAACGGATACCGTCGAAAACATTCTGGTCGTGGATGACGAAGAAGCGATTCGGGAAGTAGTCTCAACCATGCTCGAATCGAAGGGCTATCACTGCACCGCGGTGAGCAACGGCCGAGCGGCGCAGGATGTCGTCAAGCGCACCACACCGGATCTGGTTCTGAGCGACATGATCATGCCGGAGATGGACGGAATCAAGCTGCTGGAGTGGCTCCGCCAATATGATCCGGAGATTCCGGTGATCATGGTCACGGCGATTCACGATATTTCGACTGCTCTGGAAGCCATTCGCCGCGGGGCTTACGACTACATTTTGAAGCCGTTCGAGAAAGATCAGCTCTATCTGGGCGTGAACCGTGCATTGCAACACCGGCGGCTGGTGGCAGAGAACCGGAATTATCAGCGCGATCTGGAAAAACTGATCGAAGAGAGAACGGCTCGCCTTACGATTGCCCTGGCGCAGTTGGAACAATCTTACGACGACACTCTAGAAGCGCTGGGAAGCGCTTTGGACCTGAAGGATGCGGAGACCGAAGGGCATTGCCAGCGGGTCACTGCGTTTACGATTTCCATTGCGAAGGCGATGCCGGTTCCCAACGCTTACTTGCCGGTGTTGGCGCGCGCCGCGTTTCTGCACGACATCGGTAAAATGGGCATTCCGGACAAGATTCTACTGAAACCCGGACCGTTGACGGACGACGAAAAAGTCATTATGCGGAAGCACTGTCAGATCGGGTATGACATGCTGATTCGAATTCCGTTTTTGCGCGATGCGGCGGAAATCGTGCTGGCCCATCAAGAGTTTTTCGACGGCACCGGCTACCCGCGCGGGCTGAAGGGTGAGGAAATTCCACTCGGCGCTCGAATTTTTGCGATCGCGGACAGCATGGACGCCATGCTGAGCGACCGTCCTTACCGCAAAGCCCTTCCCATGTCCTACGCGCGTGAAGAGATACAACGTTGCGCGGGAACGCAGTTTGACCCGAAGGTCGTGGAAGTGTTTTTGTCCATCCCGGAGCTGCACTGGACGGAATTGCGCGAGAGTCTTGGCTCACCTTTCCGACTGGCGCACCTAAAGAATCTTGAATCGTAAGGGCGCTTCTAGTGCTTTCCCGCTACCGCCAGCGCCGCTATTCGATTGACGTATACTGATTCCGGCTACGCATGTGCCCCTCAACACAATCGATTCCTGAGTTGCAGCCGGTTCCACAGATGGATCTTTCGGCGCAATACGCCGCGATCGGCGTCGAGATTCGCGACGCTGTCGGCAAGGTATTGTCCTCGCAGCAGTTTGTTCTGGGCAAAGAAGGCCTAACGCTCGAGCAAGAGATCGCCGCGCTTTGCGGCGTTCGGCATGGAATCGGGGTCGCCTCGGGTACCGACGCGTTGATCTTGGCCATGCGCGCGGTTGGCGTCGATCATTTGAGTGAAGTTATCCTGCCAGCGTTCACTTTCGTGGCTACGGGAAGTGCCGTCAGCGCGCTTGGCGCACGGCCAATATTCGCCGACATTGATCCGACCACCTTCAATGTTACCGCCGCCGAAATCGAAAAACGGATTACGCCAAGAACGCGCGCGATCATCGTCGTTCATTTGTATGGTTTGGCGGCGGACATGGACCCAATCCGCGAAGTAGCTCAACGGCACAAGTTGGCGATCGTAGAGGACAACGCACAGGCTATCGGAGCGACTTATGAGGGCCGGCATACAGGTTCGTTGGGCGACATCGCCTGCCTCAGCTTCTATCCCACGAAGAATCTAGGAGCGTATGGCGACGCCGGCATGATTACCACGGACTCGCCAGAGCTCGACGCTCGCTTGCGCACCCTGCGTAATCACGGCCAAGCCTCGCGCTATAACAGCGTAGAACCAGGTTGGAACAGCCGCCTCGACGAAATCCAGGCCGCAATCTTGCGAGTGAAACTTCGCCATCTGCAAGAATGGGAAAGTCTGCGCCGAGCTCACGCCTCGCAATATTCAAAGCTTCTCTCGGGCATCGCTGAAATCCAGACGCCGCATGTTCCATCAACCTGCCAACACGTCTTCCACCAATACACAATCCGTGCGCAGCGGCGTGACGAACTGCAGAAATTTCTCACCGAGCGCAGGATCGGCAACGCCGTGTATTACCCGGTGCCGCTGCACCTGCAGCAGATTTACGCACAGGAAGGTTCCTCCGCCGGGTCTTTTCCCGAATCGGAAAAAGCGGCTAGCGAGGTGGTGTCATTGCCGATGTTTCCGGAGCTTGCCGAGGAGCAAGTCGAGCGAGTGAGTTCGGTCATCGCCGAATTTTACGGAAAGTAGTTGCAAGCTAACGTCCGAAATATAGCAGCGCCAGCAAGAACAACCACAGCCCGTCCATGAAGTGCCAGTAGTACGAAGCGACCTGCGCGGCCAGCGACCGGCTGACCCGCGCCGCGTCAAATTTGTGCAACTCCACATAGAGCAGCGCGCAAACTCCACCCAGCAAGTGCACTGCGTGCAGCACCGTAAACACGTAAAAGAAACTGCTGGCCAGGCGCGACGTCACGTATACGCCTTGCGCCGCCAACTGCCACCATGCAATCACCTGTCCGCCTACAAACAGTACCCCCAGCGAAGTGGTCAGCGCCCACATCCGGCGAAAACCCGCCGTGTCGTCCAACCGCAACCTTCGCCGTGCCACTTCGAGCGTTGCGCTGCTCAACAGCAACACGCCCGTGTTTGCCCAAAGAATCCTGGGCATACGGATGCCGTTCCAGTTGTGCAGATTGTGTACCCGCAGCGCTACGAACGCGGCCGTCAACACCAGAAAAAACATCACGATCGAGACCATTCCAAGCATCACGGCGATGGAAAATTTCTTACTGCTCGGCCGACGCGGTTCCGGCGCGCTTTCGCCCCCTCCTTCGTCGTCCCCGCCGCCGTCATCATCGCCGTCGCGCGAAGGTGGTTTCCCGCCGCCGTTGCCGTGGATCTCTTCAATAATCAGTTCAATGTCATCCGCTACGCTTCCCGGCATGGCCCAACCTCATGCTCCAACATCATTGCCAACACCCCGAGTCTACACAAATTGCGCCCGCGGGAACTGACGAAAGGCAAGTATGTCGGACAAACCCTGGAGGGCCAAAGGAAGGATCAAACCTGGGGAAGGCCGGCAAAAAACTGGTGCGGTGGAAAGGATTCGAACCTTCACGGTATTGCTACCGCCAGCCCCTCAAGCTGGTGCGTCTGCCAGTTCCGCCACCACCGCAAAGTCACTGCAAGTTGCTTCACTACAGGGACGTCTGAGGTTACGCCGCTTCCTGATTATTCTCCGCTTGTCGCCGGCATGCAACAAAAACTCCGTCCACCTTGCACCGCCAACGAACTGCTACTGCTTCTTCGGAGACTGCGCCGGCGCAGCTGGAGCCGGATTCTGCTGCGCAGGTGCCGGCGTGCTTTGCGTTCCGGCCGGTTGGGTTGCCGCGGGTGCCGGAGCCGCAGGCTTGCTCGCCGGCTTCGACGAGTTGTAGATCACCGAACTTCCGCCTCCGGCTGATCGCTCACTGCGCAAAGCCAACGCCATCGCGCAAACCATGAACATTACTGCGCACCAAGTAGTCGCTTGCGAAAGAACGGTCGCCGCTCCGCGCGGTCCAAATGCTGTCTGGCTGCCTGCTCCCCCGAAAGCGCCGGCGAGGTCAGCCGCCTTGCCGCTCTGCAGGAGCACCACGATGATCAGCACCAGGCAGTTCAACACAAAAAACGTCGTAAGCAACCATCCCGCCCAGCGGAAGCCCACCACAATTAGCCCAAATCCGATCAGGAGCGCCACGCCCCATTTCATCCAACCCGGCATTGCCTGTTCACCTCGAATTTTCTTGTATCTGGCCCACGGCGCCCGCCGCGCGGCTTACTTCGTGTTCACGATCGTCGCGAACGATTTCGCATCCAGACTCGCGCCACCAACCAGCGCGCCGTCCAGCTCTTCCTGGGCCATCAATCCCTTTATGTTGTCAGCCTTGACGCTGCCGCCGTAAAGAATCCGCACGCTGGCCGCAGCCTCGGGCGAAAACTGGTCGCCCACGCACTGCCGCAGGAACCGGTGGGCTGCCGCCGCAATTTCCGGCGTGGCCGTACGGCCCGTCCCGATCGCCCAGACTGGCTCGTAAGCTATTAGGATACGGGAGAACTCCTCGCTGGTCAACGCGCCCGGTCCGCCGATAAACTGTTGAGAAAGCACCTCTTGCGTCTTTCCGGTCTCGCGTTCGGTGAAGTTTTCACCCAGGCAAACAATCGGGGTCAGCCCGGCCGTCAGTGCCGCGCGGCTCTTTTGCGCCACCATGTCGTCGGTTTCGTTTGCGTATTGCCTCCGCTCCGAGTGGCCCACGATGACGTGCGTGCAGCCCAGTTCCACCAGCATCTGCGGCGACACTTCTCCAGTGAACGCCCCCTCCTTCTGCCAGTGGTTGTTTTGCCCGGCGATTGCGATGCGGCTGCCCTTGGCTGCTTCCACCGCCGACGCGATAGACGTAAACGGCGGAGCAATCACGACGTCGCAGTGCACGGCGTCCTCAATAAGCGGGAGGAACGCCGCAAAAAACGCACGCGTTTCCGACTGCGTCTTGTACATCTTCCAATTGCCCGCCATCACCCGGCGGCGCTTGGCTTTGTGTTCGGCGCTCATCGGTTGCTCAGCGCCTCGACGCCCGGCAGCTTGTGGCCGCCCAGAAATTCCAGTGACGCACCGCCGCCCGTGGAGATGTGCGAAATCTTGTCCGCCACACCCGACTGCTGCACGGCGGCCACGGAATCGCCGCCGCCCACAATCGAAGTCGCGCCCGCGTCAGTCGCCGCCGCCACGGCCTCGGCCAATTCCAGAGTGCCTCTGGCAAACCTCGGCATTTCAAAAACGCCCATCGGCCCGTTCCACACAATCGTCTTGGCCGTAGCGATTTCCGCCGCGTATGCCGAGATCGTTAGGGGACCAATGTCCAATCCCATCTGATCGTCCGGCGTTCCGTTCACGTCGCCCGTTTTCGCCGGCGCATCCGCCTTGAATTCCGGCGCCGTCACATGATCCACCGGCAGAAGCAATTTACGCCTGCCGGCTTTCGCGTCCTCCAGAATTGTTTTCGCCAGATCGAGCTTGTCATTTTCCACCAGCGATTTGCCGATCGGAATTCCCTGCGACTTCAGGAAGGTGTACGCCATACCGCCGCCGATCAGCAGCGCATCCGCAATCTTCAATAGATTCTCGACCACTTCAATCTTGTCGCTGACTTTCGCCCCGCCCAGAATCGCCACAAACGGCCGCGCCGGGTTGCTGACCGCTTTGCCCAGAAACGCCAGTTCTTTTTCCATCAATAAACCGGCCGCTGCCTTCTCCACAAACTTCGTGATCCCTACCACCGATGCATGCGCGCGGTGCGCCGAACCAAATGCGTCGCACACAAACAGTCCGTCACACAGCGCCGCCAACTGTTTTGCAAACGCTTCGTCGTTTTTTTCTTCTTCCGGATGAAATCGCACATTTTCCAGCACCAACACTTCGCCGTCGCGCAGGGCCTTGCTCTGCGCTTCCACGCCCGGGCCGACGCAGTCCTTGCCGCAGGCCACCGGCTTGCCCAGCAACTCTTCCAGCTTCTTTGCTGCCGGTTGCAACGAATACTTCGGCTCCGGACCGCCTTTTGGTCGCCCCAAATGCGAGGCCAGCACCAGCCGTCCGCCCTTTTCAATCGCCAGTTTTAAGGTCGGCAGTGTTTCGCGAATGCGCGTATCGTCGGTTACCACACCGTCTTTCAACGGCACGTTGAAGTCCACCCGCAGAAACACTCGCTTCCCGCGCAAATCCAGATCTTGAATCGTCAACTTGTCCATGTCTTATTCCGTTACGCTTCCCCATACCGTGCGAGTAAGCTGATTGCCGTCGCCTACCAAAAAACTGTCATTCCGAGCGAAGCAGGCCGAACTTCTCGATTCAATCGTGAATCGATGGTCGGCCTGCGAGCGAGGAATCTCTCCCCTATTGCAAATCAAGAGCAATGCGATTTCGCCACTGACCTCTCAACCCAACTTCTCAGACGGTAAGAGGACCAACCGCAAGGTCCCCTTAGAACTTCGCCGCCAAAAACTTGATCAGATCCCGACACCGGCACGAATAGCCCCACTCATTGTCGTACCACGCCAGCACCTTCACGCACTTGTCGCCCACTACTTTGGTATATTCCGAATCTATGATGGACGAATTTGAATTGCCTTTGAAGTCCGCCGAAACCAATTCTTCTTCTGTGTAACCGAGAATTCCCTTCAGCGGACCTTCCGCAGCCCTTTTCAGCGCGGCGTTTACAGAATCCTTCGTCGCGGGCTTGTCTACAAACACCGTCAGGTCCACCACGCTGACGTTCGGCGTCGGAACGCGCATCGCGTAACCGTCGAGCTTGCCCTTCAAATCCGGCAATACCAAGTGCAGCGCCTTGGCCGCGCCGGTCGAGCTCGGAATCATGCTGATTGCCGCCGCTCGCGCGCGCCGCAAATCCTTGTGCGGCAAATCCAAAAGCTTCTGATCATTGGTGTAGGAGTGGATCGTCGTCATGGTGCCGCTTTGGATACCGAACGTTTCGTGAATCACCTTCGCCACCGGTGCCAGGCAATTCGTCGTGCATGAGGCGTTCGAAATCACGTTGTGCTTCGCCGGATCATAGGTGTGATGGTTCACGCCAAGCACGAATGTCGCGTCCGGCCCATCCGCTGGTGCCGAAATAATCACCTTCTTCACCGGCCCACGCAGATGCGCTTTGGCTTGCTCGCCCTTGGTGAAAAGTCCCGTCGACTCCACCACAATGTCCGCGCCCACGCTTGCCCAATCCAGCTGCGCCGGATCCTTCACCTTGAAGACCTTAATGGCCTTCCCATCCACGGAAATCGTGTCGTCGGTGTGCGTGATATTGTGCGGCAGGTTGCCGAGAATCGAGTCGTACTTCAGCAGGTGCGCCAGCGTCTTCGAGTCTGTAATATCGTTCACTGCAACGAATTCGATCTCCTTGTCGTCAATCGCCGTCCGCACGATGTTGCGTCCAATGCGTCCGAATCCGTTGATACCAACCTTGATGGGCATTCGTCCTCCAGAATTCTTGGCTTTCCGCCAAGTGAAAAGTCTTCTATTCGCATTCGGTAGATTCGTGAGGCGCACTTTGCGGGCAATAACGCGGCGCTCAGCAGCGGGCTACTTCGTGATGCGAACTAAAAATGCTATGGGCTGCAGCCAGAAAAGTCAACGCGGTCCCGGTGACAGAACCGACGCAACTTTCCACTTGGTCCGTCCCTTTCTGAAAGCACGGAGACAGAGTGCCTGCTCGCCATGTCCGAGCTTGCCGCAGCTGTAGTACGCATTTGCCCGGGTGGGGACAACAAAATTTCATGGAGAGAGAAACAGGAAGAGGCATCTGCTCTTGTGCCTTTACGCGATGCGGCGGGGGCGCCCTTCGTTCGTTCCTTCGCGATCCAGGCAATCGAGCCATGTCATCTGGTGCGCCGCTGCTTACGCCGGCGTTGACAAGGCGGACGCCGCGATGCCGACAGGATGGTTCTGGCCTTCGGTCTTGCGGTTGAAGAAATTCGCACAGAGGTCGATTCCCCGGACTTCGTCTGGTACCAAGTGAAAGACCTGGCCTCCTGCAACAGGAGGTCCGCCCTTCGCTCGTCTTCCGCGTTGCGAGTTCCCCAATAAGGCAGGATGGCACAACCGTTCGGAGGGTCAGCGCTCCACCGGCCCTTCGCTTCCTGTAATCTGTAACCGTGAAGTCCTTTGTCCTGGGCCTGATCTCCGACACGCACGGTCTGCTTCGTCCTGAAGCACTCGCAGCACTTCGAGGATCTCACGCCATCATTCATGCTGGCGACGTTGGCGATCCCGCCATCCTTAGCCAACTCAAGGACATTGCGCCGGTCCATGCCGTGCGAGGAAATGTGGACACCGGGCCGTGGTGCCAAGCGCTTCCGCAGGACGCAGCGGTCCAACTTGAGGGAACCAGTATCTATGTCCTGCACAATCTGGACGCACTCGACCGTAATCCGAAGGCGGCCGGCTTTCAGATCGTAATCAGCGGCCACACCCACAAACCCGAGTGCTACTGGCACGAGGGCGTCCTCCACATCAATCCCGGTAGCGCGGGGCCACACCGCTTCTCACTGCCGATCTGCCTCGCCCGTCTCGATCTTCTCAGAACTCCCTGGCAACCCGAATTCATTCAGCTCCTTGCACGCTAACACCCGCCTGGTCATCACGGATAATGTCCTAGGTTACGTTGGGGTCGCGTTCGTGGGAACCCTCTAGGCATTCAAGTGCCGAACAAGAGAATGCACCTACAACGTAAAAGGGGATTGTCTCAGACAAATCCGAGGAGTACACCACCACTAGCGGCCGATGGGTTGTCGGCGAGAAGGCCCGAGTCGGGCCGAGGAGGTTAGAATGAAGGTTCGGGATCTGATCGGGGCTCGCAAAGAAGTCTATTCGATACCAGAAGAGACGACGGTGCACGAGGCGGCGCGGTACTTGCGCGATAGGCAGGTGCGGTCGGCTGGTGTCACGCAGGCCGTCGGCAAACTGGTCGGCGTGGTTTCACAAAGCGACATCTCGGACAAAGTGGCAGCGGAAAACAGATGCCCTGCTTGGATGAAAGTTTCGGAGATTATGACGCGTGAACTGATCACCGTGGCGCAAGACGCGACGCTCGATGACTGCCTGCGGCTAATGGAGAAGAACGGCGTTTATCATCTGCTGGTAGTCGATGAGAGTGAAACGTTTCGCGGAATGCTTTCAGTGAGCGACCTGCTGCGCGTGATGGTGACCGACGAGAAGGAGCGTGCAGATTTGCTGGAGGCGATTCTCTTTCCAGCGCATTAGGCAGGAACAACGTCGACTCACAGCCGGTGCGCCTTCTCTATCCAACCGATCGCAGCGCTCGAATCTGTACAAAACAGCGCAGCGGCCACCTGGACGGTGGCCGCCACATTCAAGAGCAAGGCGACGGACTCAGGCCTTTTGGGTTGCTTGGCGGCGAAGGAACGTCGGCACGTCGAGGTCGTCGGCCGGAATCTCGTGGGCGACCTCGCGGACGTTTTGCTGCACCTGGTGGACGACGGTCTGTTGGGTTTCGTGGGCCATGGAAGAAGAAGAACCTGCCCCGGCCGCTGCGGCCGCGGCGACCGGAACTTCCTTTCCCGCCTTCCAGGTCCGCGGGAGGAACTGCGGCTTCTGCGCGGTGTTTTTCTTGTTGGCTTCCTTAAATCCAGCGGCGATCACGGTGATTTTGACGGCGTCCTTCATGGATTCATCCTGCACGGCGCCAAAAATAATGTTGGCATTTTCGTGCGCGGCCTTCTGGATGATGGACGAGGCTTCGTGAACTTCGTGCAGTGAAAGGCTGGGGCTGCCGCAAATATTGATGAGGATGCCTTGCGCTCCCTGGATGGAGTTGTCTTCGAGGAGTGGGCTGGCGATGGCGCGATTGGCGGCGTCCACAGCGCGATTGGAACCGGTGGCGACCGCCGTGCCCATGACCGCGTAACCCTGACCGAACATGATGGCTTTCACGTCGGCGAAGTCGCGGTTAATGATGCCCGGGACGGTGATGATGTCCGAGATGCCCTGCACGGCCTGGCGCAGGATGTCGTCGGCGATGCGGAAGGCGTCGAAGAAGCTGGTGCCGCGTTCGACCGTTTCCATGAGGCGCTCGTTGGGGATGACGATGACGGTGTCGACGGCGCCGATAAGGTCCTGCAGAGCTTGCTCGGATTGCAACATGCGGCGTTTGCCTTCAAAAGCGAAGGGCTTGGTGACAACGGCGACGGTAAGCGCGCCGAGTTCGCTGGCGAGCGAAGCGACCACCGGCGCGGCGCCCGAGCCGGTGCCTCCACCGAGACCCGAAGTGATGAAAATCATGTCCGAACCTTCGAGCGCTTCGATAATTTTGTCGGTGTCTTCGAGCGCGGCTTTGCGGCCGACCTCGGGATTGGCGCCGGCACCAAGACCTTTGGTGAGTTTTGCGCCGAGCTGAAGTTTGACCGGCGCCTGGCTGAGCTTCAGCGCCTGCAGGTCGGTATTCGCGGTGATGAATTCAACGCCCTCGACCTTGGCGCGAATCATGCGATTTACGGCATTGCAGCCGCCTCCACCGACGCCAATGACCTTGATCTTGGCGGGTGAGAGTTCCTCGCTGAAGCTCATGCGGATTGCGTTGTCTTTCGCCGTCATTCCTGTTTCCCCCTTACGGGCTGGGTAAAGCCGTTTGTTCCTTTGCGAAGCGCGAGGCTTCGCGGAAATTTGGTGCCCATAGAGCCCGCGCTGCGGCAAACTCTCGGCAGACCTAAGTCTGTGCTACCAAAACCTAGGCGCCCGCGAACATGGCCTTCAGTTTAGCCACAAAGTTGCCAGTGCGTTGCGTCTGGGCGCGGCGCGCTTTGGCGCCGTACAAAACCAGACCAATTACAGTGGCGTACTCGGGCTGCGAAACCTGTTCGGGCATATCGGCCAAGCCGCGCGGCTCGGCGATCCGGACGGGCACATGAAATGCCTGCTCCATCATTTCGACCAGGCCGTTGAGGCGCGCACCGCCACCCGCTAGCACGAAGCCGGCTGGAATCTGTTTGTCGAGACCAGCACGGCGCGCCTCATCCCGGATCAGCGCCAGGAATTCCTGTGCGCGCGGCTCGATAATGTCGGTGAGTGAGCGCGCAAAGATGGTGCGCGGCGGCCGATCGCCGACACTGGCAATCTCGATCGCGGTGTCTTCGGTCAGCAGCGAAGCAGCGGCACAGCCGTGATGCCGCTTGATGCGCTCGGCCTCCGGGATCGGCGTCCGCAAGCCAACCGCAAGATCGTTGGTGAAGTGGTCGCCGCCAACGGGAATCGCACCGGTGTGGCGAACAAGCCCACCAGCGTAGGCGATGAGTTCGGTCGTACCGCCCCCGACGTCGAGCAGGCACGCGCCGAGTTCGCGTTCGTCCTGAGTCAAGCACGATTCAGCGGAGGCTAGCGGCTCGAGAACGGTGTCGCTGATGAGAATGCCGGCGCGGTTTGCCGCGGTCACCAGATTTTGCGTGGCGATAACGGAAGAAGTGACTACGTGAACGTTGGCCTCGAGGCGCTGGCCGACCATGCCGATGGCGTCGCGAATACCATCGTGAGCGTCCACGATAAATTCGTGCGGCAACACGTGAAGGACTTCACGGTCGTCGGGAAGATTGATGTTGCGAGCCGCGTCAATGGCATGGCGAACGTCATCGCGTTCGATGTCGCGAGCACGATTGCCGAGCGTGACGCCGGCCCGTGAGTTCAATCCTCGGACGTGAGCTCCGGCAACGCCAATGAGCGCGGACTCGACGGGAACGCCGGAAACGCCTTCAGCTTCTTCCACGCTGCGGCGAATGGAGCTGACCGTGGAATCCAAATTAACGATGGCGCCCTTGCGTAGGCCCTTGGATTCCGCGGCCCCAAGCGCGAGAAATTTCACCTGCTCGTCAGCGAGCTCCGCGATGAGCACGCACGTTTTGGTGCTGCCGATATCGAGTCCTACGAGATATTTATCCTTTTTCGACAAGCGCCGCTCCCGCCCAAACCTACTTCCTCTTTTGCACTGTCAAGTGCTCGCCGCATCCGCTGGAATCCGGATTCAAGACCACCTGACGAGCGTACTGCAAATCCACTGATTGCACGCAACCGGCGTTGGACTGCCATTGCGCAAAATTCTCGACCAGCATGCGATATTTTGCCGTGAATTCGCTGGAACCAAAGTGCAACGTGACGGCTTGCGGCACGTTGAGTCCAGGAAGGCCGGCCATGACCACGCGCAGATCGCGCGGGTTGGCAAGATCAATCTCGCTGACAAATTCGGAGGAGCCGGAGCGCACCAAATCGGCGTCCCGCATGAATTCCTGATAGGTCTGCATGCGTTTCTCGCGTTCTGCCCGAGGCATGCTATCGGCGAGTCCGGTAACAATCGGGAAGTGCAGGTCCTGACCTTGCGGGCGATCAAGAATCACGCCGTACTCGTCAATGAGGGCGAGCTCACTGCCATTGCGAACGAACGCGATGGGATTGCGTTCAGAGATATCCACGCGGATGTGATTGGGAAGAATGCGTTGCACTTTGGCTGTCTGCACCCAGGAAATCTGCTCGATTTCATTGCGACGACCGTCGAGCGGGATGCGGATCACGCTGCGGCCGCGATCCTTGTAGAAAGGCTGCAGGACCGCTTCTCGCGCCACGACGTGATTGCCGTTCACCTCGACCTGCTCGGGCTTAAGCAAGAGAACTTTTGGCGAGTGAAGCAGGAAATCGCCGATAAGGTAGGCGGAGACCGCAGCAACTGCAGCGCCTAGAATCCACAGAAACACATTGCGGTAGAACGTCGCGGACTTACCGCCGAATTTCTTGCGGCGAATCTCGACCGGCTTCTGGCGGCGCAGGTAGCGCGGCTCGTCGTTTTCGACGAGTTCGGGCCGGTAGGGTTCGGCTTCGGCCGCCGCCGCATTTCTTTGCACAACGCTCTTGGTCATGGCGGTCTTGGGCATGGACGTTACGCGCTCCACACCACGACTTCGTGTTCGAGTTCGACGCCATACGCCCGTTCGACGCGGTGCCGCACGTCGGCAATCAGGGCGAGCATGTCGCCTGCGCTGGCCCGGTCGGCGTTGACGAAGAAATTGGCGTGGCGGTCGCTGACGCGGGCATCGCCGACGCTCAAGCCTTTGAGGCCGAGCTCATCAATCATGCGGCCAGCCGAGGCTCCCGGCGGATTCTTGAAGATACAGCCGGCGCTTTTCTGCCCCATGGGCTGGCTGGCGCGCCGCTTTTCATTGCAGATACGAATTCCTTGAAGTATTTCCTTGAACGGTTTGGAGGGAAGATTCAGCGTCACTGCGAGCATCATATCACTAGGTGCAAAAGAAGTGTGACGGTATTCAAAGGAAATTTGCTCTCCCCTTAGGATTTCTATCTTGCGCAGCGCCGCACGGTAGACCTTAACTTCCGTAACGTAGCTGCCGATCTGAGTGCCATAAGCGCCGGCGTTCATGCGCAAGGCGCCCCCGACGGTACCCGGGACGCCGATGAGGCCTTCCATCCCTCCGAGGTCGTGCTTGGCACAGAATGTGACGGTGCGGCCGAGATCAGCCGCAGCGTCCACATGGGCTAGATGGCCGTCGATCACCACGTCAGGATCGGGCTTGGCGAGCTGAAGAACCACCCAGGGGAGTTCACCGTCGCCGACTAGTAGGTTGGAACCGCCGCCAAGAAACTTGTGAGGGATTTTTTCGCGGTCGAGAAGATCCATAATGGCAGGAATGAATTCGTGCTTGGTTAGGCAGAGCAGGTCGGTGGTGCCGCCTATGCCGAGGGAGGTCAGCGTGGAGAGGGCAATGCCGGGCTGTAGATCGACGCCAAGCGCGGAGAATTGTTCGCGAATTTGGATGTCGTCAATACGCATGACTTTCCGGCGAGGTATGCGTCGGATGCTCCGTTCCGAGTAAAACCATGAGTTCGTTGCTGGCGCGGCTGACGCTTCCGGCGCCTACGGTAAGGATGGCGTCGCCGGGCCTGGCATTTTTCAACAAAAATCCGATGCTGTCCTGCATGGACCGGAGGTAGTGGACGTTTTTGTGGCCGGCTTCCCGAATAGCGGCAGCCAGGGATTCGCTGGTTACGCCGGCTATCGGCACTTCGCTGGCGGCATAGATGTCGGTAATCACGAGGAGATCGGCCTGGTTGAAGGCGCGCGTGAATTCCTCCCACAGATGCTGCGTGCGGGAATACCGGTGAGGCTGAAAAAGAACCAGCAGGCGGTTGAACTTGCAGCCGCGGGCGGCCTCAAGTGTGGCTTTGATTTCGGCGGGATGGTGGCCGTAGTCGTCGATGACGGTGATGTCGTTAACGGAACCTTTGATGTCAAAACGGCGGCCGACTCCACCGAAGCTCGCCAGACCCTGCCGGATGAGCTCGACCGCAACGTTGAGGTAGAGCCCCACGGCAGCGGCGGCGGCAGCATTGCGGACGTTGTGGATTCCGGGCGGGTGCGGGAGGCGGAACAGACCTAGATCCTCGCTTTTATAGGTAAGGCGAAATTCGCTGGCAAGGCCGCGGAGCTGGATGTCGCCGATAAGAAGGTCGGCCTGGCTGGACGTGCCATAGGTAAGGATGGGCCGCTTCACGTTGGGGATGATGGCCTGGACGTTGGGTTCGTCGAGACAAAGGATGGCAGCGCCATAAAACGGAACTCGATTGACGAATTGCACGAAGACGTCCTGGATGTCGGCGAGTGAAGTGTATTGGTCGAGGTGCTCGCGGTCTATGGTGGTAACTACTGCAACCACCGGCGCAAAAAGCAGAAAGCTGCGGTCGCTCTCGTCGGCTTCGACGACAAAGTATTCGCCTTTGCCGAGTCGTGCGGTGGTCCCCGCTTGATTGACCTTGCCGCCGACGACAAACGTTGGGTCGAGATGCGCCGCAGTAAGAACGCTGGCGACCATTGAAGTTGTAGTGGTCTTGCCGTGCGCGCCGCCGACGGCGATACCGTACTTTAGGCGCATCAGTTCGGCCAGCATTTCGGCCCGCGGGATGACGGGGATCTTGCGTTTGTGAGCTTCGACAACTTCGGGATTCTCCGTCCTAATGGCGGAGGACGTGACGACCACGTGGGCGCCCTCTACATTGCCGGCTTTGTGGCCTTCGTAGATGGTGGCGCCGAGATCCTGCAAGCGTTCGGTAAGAGTGGAAAGTTTGGTATCCGAGCCGGAAACGGAGTAGCCGAGGGTGAGGAGAACTTCCGCGATTCCGCTCATGCCGATGCCGCCGATGCCGACCAAATGAACTCTCTGAAAGTTGCGGAAGCTGACCATCATGAAAGCTTTCCTCTGCCCTCTCCCCGTGCGCTCCTTCCCTGCACGCCGGCGACCTCTTCGATGAGGTTGACAATATCGCGAGCGGCGTTGGGACGACCGAGCGTTCGAGCGTTTGCTGCGATTTGCTGAAGCTGGTCGGGCTGATCGAGCAGCGAGAAAATTTCCTTGCTGAGGCGTTCAGCGGTCAATTCGGACTCGACAATGACTTTGCCGGCACCGCATTTGGCCATCTCCTGCGCGTTGCGGAGCTGATGGCTGTCGGTGGCGCGGCCAAAGGGAATAAATATCGCAGCTCGGCCCGCCGCGGCAATTTCGGAAGCAGTGATCGCTCCCGCTCGGCATACGATCAGGTCGGCCCAGGCAAAACGCTCGGCCATATTGCCGAGAAACGAGACCACCTCGGCCGAGTGAAATTCCCTCCTGGCGTAAGCAGTTCTTACCGCGTTGTAGTCGCGCTCGCCGGTCTGATGGACGATGCTGAGTTCCGTCTTGCGGGCAGCGAGAAGATCCATAGCGTCCACGAACGCGCGGTTGATGGGCAGAGCGCCCTGGCTGCCCCCGGTGATGAGCAGGTGAAGCGGCTTTTGTGGCGGGCGCGGCCCGATGGAAAAGAATTCGGCTCGAACCGGATTTCCTGTCACGACACCCTTGCCACCGAGACCGTTTGCCGTAACTTCATAGCCGGTGGCGATCCGTTTCGAAAGCCGCACTAGAACTTTGTTCGTGAAGCCGGGTTCGGCGTTGGGCTCGAAAATTACATTGGGAACGCCACACAGCCAGGTTGCCAGCATCATGGGGCCGGCGGCGTAGCCTCCCACGCCGAAAGCGGCAACGGGTTTGTGCTTACGCAGAATCGCGAAAGCGTCTAGCGTCCCGGGCACCAGCATGGACAAATTCTTTGCGAGTGTCAGGCCACCTTTGCCCTTCAGCCCCGCGGCCCGCAGAGTTTCCAGCGGTAGCCCCGCATCGGGCACCAGCTTCATTTCGATTCCGCGTTGCGTTCCCACCAAGACCACTTCCCTTTCACTTCCGCGCGACAGCCATTCGCGCGCAATGGCTATCGCCGGAAAAACATGGCCTCCAGTGCCGCCGCCGGCGATCAACAATTTCATTGAACAAATCCGCCCGCGCTCATCGGTTCGTCGCTTGCTGAGAAATGTTCAGCAGCACTCCAGTAGCCAGCAGCATCACCAGCAAACTCGAGCCGCCATAACTGATGAACGGGAGCGGAATTCCCTTCGTCGGGACCATGCCCAACACCACCGCAAAGTTGATCAGTGTTTGGAACAGCACCATGGCGGTGATGCCCAGCGCCAGCAGCCGGCCAAAATTATCGGGAGCCGAAAATGCGGCGCGAAGCCCCCGCCAGCCGTAAATGGCAAACAATGTGATCACCATCATCGCGCCGATGAAGCCGAGCTCCTCGCAAATCACCGCGTAAATGAAATCCGTGTGTGCTTCCGGCAAATAGAAAAGCTTTTGCTTGCTTTCCATCAGTCCGACGCCGGTGAAGCCGCCGGAGCCGACCGCGATGAGAGATTGCAGGAGCTGGAACCCTGCGCCCTGCGGGTCGCTATCCGGATTGAGAAACGCCATCATGCGCGCCTGGCGATAGGCAACATGGGTGATCAAAAGATAGAGTGCTGGCAAGGCTGCCGTCGCTCCGACGGCGATCCATTTCCAGGACAACCCCGCCACATACAAGACAGCCGCAGCGATCAGAACAATGTCCACCGAAGTGCCTAGATCGGGCTGCGCCAGAATCAGCACCACGCAGACCAGAATGGGACCAATAGCCGGCAAAATGTTGTGCAAAAAATCTTCCTTGCGAAACTCCATGCTGGCCGCGTTGCGGCGCTTGAGGTCCAGAAACCAGGCCAGATAAAGGATGACGGCCAGTTTGGCAAGCTCCGAGGGTTGAATGCCCACGGCCCCAAAGCGAATCCACCGATGCGTTGCATGCGACTTGTCGAGAAAAAATGCGCCGACCAGCATGAGCCCGACCGCGAACAGCACGGCGTAAACCACGGCGGGTTCGCGCAGGCGGCGGTAATCGGTTCGCATCAAGACAAACATGCCAGCCAGGCCGATACCGAGCCACGCGGACTGGCGTAGCAGAAAAATGTACGAGTGGCCGTATTCATGCTCCGCCGTGACCGCCGACGCGCTAAAAATCATCACCGCGCCGAGCAGGCACAGCCCCAGCGTCACAAAGAACAGCCAGCGATCGTTTTCAAGCCGTCTAGGCATTGCGCTTCCCCGCATTCACCGGATTGGCGTTCGAACGAAGCTCTTCACCCTTTTCCAGGTGACGCACCAGCTCCTTGAAGACGCGCCCCCGATGCTCGTAATTCTGAAACTGATCGAAACTCGCGCAGGCCGGCGCAAGCAGGACCAAATCTCCGGGATGAGCCGTGTGAAACGCAATTTCCATGGCCTTTTCGAGCGTGCCAGCGCGCTGGATGGCCACACTGCCTTCAATTTGCCTGGCGATTTTTTCCGTAGCGGCGCCAATCAGCAGCGCAAGAATGGCCTTCTCGCGCAGCGCCGTGCGGAGTTGGCTGTAGTCGCTGTCCTTATCTTTTCCGCCGAGAATGACCAGGATGCGGCCGGGAAAGGATCCGAGTGCCTTGAGCGTCGCGTCAACATTCGTCGCCTTGGAGTCGTTGTAGTAACGCACGCCCTGAACTTCAGAAACGAACTCGATGCGATGCTCCACGCCCGAGAACGAACGGATACCGGCCGCGATCTGTGACGGTTGCGCCCCCGCAAGGCGCGTCGCGACCACCGCGGCGAGTACGTTCTCCAGGTTGTGCGCGCCAGGCAGCAAAATCTCGCCGCTGTTGAGAATCTCTTCCTCGCTGCCGTCACGGCGGAAAATGATCTTCCCGCCGCGAACAAAGGCCCCCTGCTCGACAACTTTCTCACGGCTGAACGAAAAAACCCGCGGCCGGGACGGTGCGTACGCGAGACTCGCGCTATCGTCAGCGTTCAAGACGGCAAAGTCCTCTCCGGTTTGATTCTCGAAAATACGAGCCTTCGCCGCTCCGTACGCCGCCAGGGTCTTGTGTCGATCGAGGTGATCCGGGGTCAAGTTCAAGAAAAGTGCGACGTTCGGCTCAAAATCCTCAATCAATTCCAGCTGAAAGCTGCTTAACTCCGCCACCGTAATGGTGTGGTCGGTGGTTTCGCTGACGTGGGCGATAAGAGGTGTGCCGATATTGCCTGCGAGCACGGTCGGAAATTCGGCAGCGTGCAGAATGTGTTCGACCAATGACGTAGTAGTGGTCTTTCCGTTGGAGCCGGTGATGCCAATCAACTTACCGCACAGAAAATGGCTGGCCAGCTCGACCTCACTCCAGATTGTCAGACCCAGCGCGCGTGCCTCTTGTAGGAGCGGCGCATCGGCGGAAACGCCCGGACTGGGAACGACGAACTGCTGGCCCTGCAAGATGTTCGGAGCGTGGCCGCCGAAAACCAAACGGACACCAGCCTCGCGAAGTTTTTCCGCAGCTTCGCCCAACTCCTCCGCATTGCGCATATCCGTCGCCGCCACGACAGCGCCGCGTGCCGCGCAGAATAGCGCAGTCGCAATGCCCGTGCGCGCCAGCCCGATCACCAGCACATGTTTGCCGCTTAGTGCAATCCTCCGAACCATCTGGCCCCAGTCCCCCAGGTCTTGCTTAAACTTTTCTGGCCTTCGAGCGCCTTACCTTAGCTTGAGCGTGGTGAGCGCAAACAGCGCAAACACCAGTGCCAGAATCCAGAATCTCACAATGACCTTCGATTCGCTCCAGCCCAGCAATTCAAAATGATGATGGATTGGCGCCATGCGGAAAATACGTTTCTGCCGCAGCTTGAATGAACTTACCTGCAGAATGACCGACAACGCTTCGATGACAAAAATTCCTCCGACAAAAAAGAGCAGGATCTCCTGCTTGATGATCACCGCGATGACGCCTAGCGTTCCGCCAAGCGACAAGGAACCAACGTCGCCCATAAATACTTCCGCTGGGTGTGCGTTGTACCACAGGAAGCCCAACGACGCGCCAACCAGCGCCCCGCAAAAGACGGTCAACTCCCCGACACGGGGAATAAATTGAATGTCCAGATAGTTGGCCCAGCGCGCGTTGCTGCTAACGTACGTCAGCACGGTCAGCGCACCAGCGGCAATCACCGTGCATCCGATCGCCAATCCGTCCAAGCCGTCCGTGAGGTTCACGGCATTCGATGAACCCGTGATGACAATCACCATGAAAATCAGAAAGGGCGCAAAAGCCAGCGGCCACAGGTGCGGACTGCTTAGCAGCGAATGAATCACCAAATCAGGATGAAATTTCTTTACGAACGGCACAATCAGTTGCGTCGAATACGCACTGTGTGTGGAAAGTTCCAGCAGCGCGACTCCGACGACGGTACTCACCAACACCTGCAACAAGAATTTCCGCTTGCTGGTCAAGCCCAAGTTCCGTTTCTTGGCCACCTTTGCATAGTCGTCAATAAAACCGATCGCTGCGAATCCACACAATGCAAACAACGCTAGTAACACAAACGGATTCGTCAGATCCGCCCAAAGCAGCACCGGCACTGCCGTCGACAACACGATTAGCACGCCGCCCATGGTCGGAGTGCCCGCTTTTTTCTTGTGCTCCTGCGGTCCTTCTTCGCGGATGTACTGCCCAATCTGCAGTTCGCGTAGGCGCCGGATCAGCCACGGCCCAAACACCAGCGCCAAAAACATTGCGGTCAAGCTCGCATACACTGTCCGCACCGTTATGTAGCGAAATACATTGAGCGGACTAAAATATTTCTGCAGTAGGTGGTAGAGGACGTAGTACAGCATCTAGTGGCTGACCTCCGCCGCCGTTCCGGTCATTCCTTGCCGGGCCAGAAGGGCTTCCACCACGCGCTCCATTTTCACTCCGCGCGATCCTTTGACCAGTAACAGGTCGCCGCCCCGCAATAACTTCTCCAGAAATCCAGCGGCTTCCTCGGACGACGCAAAAAACCTTGCCTGCTCACGAGGGACTCCTGCGCTGGCTGCTCCCTCGACTAGTTGTGAAGCGTCTCCCGCGACTCCAATCACCCAATCAACCGCACCTGTCTTGGCGGCAAATTCACCCGCTTGGCGGTGCAAATCCGCGGAAGTCGGCCCCAACTCGCGCATTTCTCCCGCGGCAAGAATCCGCCGCTTGAATCCGGGCGTGGCCGCGAGCAGCGACGTCATCGCCTGCAAGGCTGCGGGGCTCGAATTGTAACTGTCGTTGATCAGTGCCGCTCCATCTGAAAATCGCAGCAGCTCTCCGCGCATTGCCGGCGGCCGCAAACCCGGCAACACCGTGCGCGCTTCCTCAATCCCAATGCCCCACACGCTCGCAGCCGCCAACGACGCCAGGGTATTCGCAATTACATGGCGTCCCGGCAACGCCAGTTCCAGTCGCACTCGCCCCTCGGGACTTACGTAGTCAAAGGTCGTTCCGAGTGCGCCGCGATCCTCGATGTTCTCCGCCATGAAGAATGCTTGGTGCTCGATCCCATACGTCAGTACCCGTCCCGGTGCGTGCGCACCGAATGCCGCCACCCGCTGATCGTCGGCATTCAAGACCGCGGTCGACTCCTTTCCGTTCAAGCCTTCAATCAATTCGCGTTTCGCCAGCGCAATCTCATCAACCGATTCAAAAAATTCCAAGTGCGCTGGCGAAACCCGCGTCACCACTCCCACATCCGGCCGCGCAATCTCCGCCAACCGCCGCAATTCCCCGCGGCGCGACATTCCCATTTCGAGCACCGCCGCCTGATGGGTCTCCTCCAACCGAAACAGGGTCAGCGGCAGCCCGTACTCGTTATTAAGATTCCCTTCCGACTTCAGTACGCGGAACCGCGCGCCCAGCAGCGCCGCCAGGATCTCTTTGGTTGTGGTCTTGCCGACCGAACCGGTAACCCCGGCAATTTTCCCGCCCCACTCTTCGCGCACCGCGCGCGCAAACTGCTTGAGCGCCACGAAGGTGTCGTCCACGACGACGCACTTCTCGCGAATCGCATCCGCATAGCTGCCCACTTTTTCCGCGGCCACCAAAGCGGCGACAGCGCCGGAGCCGAGCGCTCCAGCAACGTGATCGTGTCCGTCGTGACGCAGTCCGTGGATGGCCACGAACAGCTCACCGGAACGTACCGTGCGAGAATCAATCGAGACGCCGGCCAGCCGGGCCAGGGGATCGAGTCCCGTTCCCGCCCGCGCCGCCAGAACATCAGCCACCTGTGCAATCGTCCACCGCATAAATGCCTCAGCGGGTTAGCCTTATGGGCGTAACCCAGGGTTCGCTTAGTGCTCACCGGTTCGCAGGGCTCCTCCTTATGCAGAAGTCTGCCCGCCGAGCGGGCAGCGTGCCGCCTCGCTTCTGGCCTGTCCCCGCCGACCGACTCTGGTGGCGAGAACCCTGGTGCTCGGGTTCTTGGCTAGAACCTGCGCGCCGGGTGCCAAACCCTGTGCCGGTCCTGATCCGTTTCAGGCCGGTGCATCAAACCCTCTCTTGTGCAGCTCTTGTTGCGCGACCCTTCGATCATCCCAATCGAGCGTTTTGTTGGCCAGAATCTGATAGTCCTCGTGCCCTTTTCCGGCCAACAAGACCAAATCCCCCGCGCGCGCTTCGTCGAAAGCCATGCCGATCGCTTTTTCGCGATCTTGTTCAATCAAATATTTTCCTTGGCTCTTCTGTAACCCCACTACGATATCGCTGATAATCTTCAGCGGATCTTCCTGGCGCGGATTGTCGTTGGTCAGGATGGTCAGGTCGGAAAGCCGGCCAGCGACTTCGCCCATTACGGGACGCTTGGTACGATCCTTGCCGCCACCGCAACCAAACAGCGTAATCACTCGCCCCTTCGAATTGAGCTCACGCGCCGTCTTGATCAAATTTTCCAGTGCGTCGTCGGTATGCGCAAAATCCACGATCACCAGAAACGGCTGCCCCATATCGACGCGCTGAAACCTTCCCGGAACATTCTGGAGCTGATGGATCCCCGCTTCGATCGTTTCGTTCGCAATGCCCGCGGCCTGCGCTGCGCCAATCGCCGCCAGAATGTTGTACACATTGATCCGGCCGACCAGTGGCGACTGAATTTGCAACTTGCCATTGGGCGTGAGCGCAGCGAACGTCAAGCCGGAAAAAGCCAACTGAAATTTCTTGGCCGAAATATCCGCCGGGCTCTCGATCCCATAAGTCACGGTCTGCTTGGCCAATCCGGCAAGCTTTGCGGAGTACGGATCATCCGCATTCAACACCGCCACTTCGGGTGCGCCGGCGCCCGTACCTTCAAACAAGCGCCGTTTCGCGGAAAAGTAATCTTCAAAATTCTTGTGAAAGTCCATGTGCTCGCGGGTTAGGTTGGTGAAGACCGCCGCCTGAAAGTGGCAGCCCCACAGCCGGTCCATCACCAGCGCATGCGAGCTGGCTTCCATCACGGCATACTTTCCTCCAGCATCCCGAATCTCGGCAAGAAACCGCTGCAAGTCGAGCGATTCCGGGGTGGTGTTCGGCGCGGGATATTCGCCGAGCGGAGTATGGTAGGCAATGGTCCCGAAAAGGCCAGTTCTTGCTCCGGACACGCGCAGCACTGAATCAATCAGCGAAGTTGTCGTCGTTTTGCCGTTGGTTCCGGTAACAGCGATCAACTGGAGCGCCACTGCGGGGCGAGAAAAAAAATTGGCAGCCGAGATTGCCAACGTCTTGCGGCTTTCCGCCGCGCGAATCCACACCACATTTGGCGGAAGATCCGCCGGCGCCGCTTCTTCACTCGCTATGGATAGGGCTCCGCGCTCCACAGCATCGCGCACAAACTTGTTACCGTCTTCCTTCGCGCCATGCAGCGCGAAAAACACGGCACCCGGCGCCACCTGCCGCGAGTCGCAGGCGATCCCGCTAACCGGCAGGTTCTGTGCACCCGTGGGAATCCGTGCTTGCGTGCCCGCGAACACCTCACCCAAATCCAGTGTACGGTTTGCCTTTCGCTGCAATGTCGAGTCGCCTTGTTTCGCCACGTTTACGTTTTCCGGTTCCCGCAATCCCGTTTTCATCGATTCCTGTTTTTTCCGTTTGGCTTCGCGCTGTTCGCGGCTCGCGCCACCGCTTCCGGCACGGCGAACCGCACGGTAATTTTAGCCCCGCGGCGAACCTTTGCTCCGCTCGCCGGCGCCACATCCATTGCGAGGCCGCTGCCAACCAACACCGGCTCCAGGCCCAGCCGCAAGCACATTTCCGTCACGTCGCGCATCGTCTTGCCGCGAAAATCCGGCACCGCAATGTCTCCGCCCTCATCAAGAGCCACGGTAACCGCGGGCTGGGAATTCTCCGCCTTTTTCTCTCCACTCTCCGGCGCGGGCATTTGTTCCGGCTGCGCGGAAAAATCCACCGGCGTGAAATCTTCCAGGCTCTGCTCGTCGTCAGCCTGGTTGCGCTTGTAGGCCGCCTGCATCAATTTCGGGCTCAACGGTACATCGCGCGGCACATCGAGATACGGCAGCACCTGCTCGGCGATTCGCTTGAATACTGGCGCGGCCACTTCTCCGCCTTCGTGCAGACCCACTGGAGAGTCCAACGAAACCAGAATGGTCACCGCAGGATCGTTGATCGGTGCAAATCCCGAAAACGATGCAATCAGCTGCGTGGGTGAATACCGTCCCGTGGCGGGATCGATCTTTTGGGCGGAACCAGTTTTTCCGGCAGAAGTCCAGCCGTCCAGTCGCGCCCTCAAGCCCGTTCCGTTTAGCACCACGCCTTCCATCAGCCGCCGCAGCGTTGCCGCTGTCTCCGGCCGAATCACCTCTTTCGGCTCGCCCGGCCCCAGCGTTCCTGTGATGGGCAGCGGCTCCGGCCCTCGCTTTACCTCCGCGACCACATGGGGCTTGTAAAGAGTTCCGCCGTTGGCAATCGCCGATACCGCTGTTACCAACTGCAGGGGCGTCACACCGACTTCCTGCCCCATGGAAATCGAACCAATCGACACCGGCGTCCAGTTATCGAGCTTTCTGAGTATCCCTTTGCTTTCCCCGGGCAAGTCCACACCGGTCTGCTGCCCAAATCCGAAGCCCCGGATGTATTCGTAAAATTTCGGTGCGCCCAGACGCAACGCAATTTTGATCGCACCCACGTCGCTCGATTTCGCCAGAATATCCGAAACCGTCAGCATGCCGAAAGGTTTGTGGTCGCGAATCCGATGGCCCGCGATGTACACTGCGCCGTTTTCGCAATTGAACACTTCTTCCGGCCGAGTTAGGTTCTGGTCAAACGCTGCCGCCAGCGTAATCAGCTTGAACGTCGAACCCGGCTCATAGATGGCGCTTACTGCGCGGTCCATCCGCGCTTCTGGCTTCGCATCATTCGGCGAGTTCGGATTGAACTTCGGCCAGTTCGCCAGAGCCAAAATCGCTCCGTTATTTGGGTTTTGCACGATCACCGTGCCAGCCATGGCGTGCGTCTTCGCGATCGCCGCCGCCAGTTCGCGTTCCGCGATGTATTGAATCTTTTCGTCGATCGTTAGAACTACGTTCGCGCCTTGATCTTTTTGCGCCGAACCGCCATCGAACCACCGCTGCCGCGCATCGGCCATCACCACGATCTTTTCGCCCTTGCCGCGGATCAGGCTGTCCAGCCCGTACTCAATCCCCGCCAAGCCCTTTTCATCCAGGTCCACAAAGCCCAGAATGTGCGCGGCCAACTCCCGCTTCGGGTAATAGCGCTGATTCTCGCTCTGCAGGTATACACCCTTCAAATTCAGCGCGCGCACCGCTTCCGCCTTGTCCGGCGGCAGCTTGCGCGAAACCCACACAAACGATCCACCCGATTCGAACCTCGTCTCCAGCACGTCACGCGGAATTCCCAACACGCCCGACAACAACCGCGCCGCCATGATCTTGTTGTCGCCGATCTCGAAAGGCACGGCGAAGGCCGATTCCACCGGCACGCTCATCGCCAGCGGATGCATGTTGCGGTCGTAAATTGCGCCGCGTTTGGGTGTGATTTCGATGGTGCGCTGCTGCTGCCGCTGGGCGCGCGCCAGGTAGTCGCTATGCCGGACTAACTGAAGATAGCCAAGGCGACCAAAGACCGCCGTCATCCACAACAGGGCCACGCCGGCGACAATCAACAAACGGACGTGGACTTTTTCTTCCTTCATGGCCCGCAGTGTTCGGGATTCTCTCCGCCCTTAGGATCGACTTCACTTTCGAAGCTCGTTTCATACTGCGGGTTTACCGCTGCTGTCCTCTGCGCACCAACCGCGCGGCCGCCACCTGCATACCACTCGGCGTCTCGTATTCGCGCATCTGCGTCGGCAAGGGCTCCGTCAAACCCAGCTGCTTGCGGGCAATTACGTCAATCCGCATCGGATCGCGCAAATTCGCGATCTCCAGCTTCAATTCTGAATTCAATTGCGCCGCTTGCGCTTGCTGCGCCTTTAAATCTTCCAGCTGAAAACTCAAATCAATGCACTTGAAGTGCTGAAAAATGTAGAACAGAAAAAACGCCGCGACCACGCCACCAAGCCCCGCAGTCTTGAAGAGATTCTTCTGCTTCGCCGGCTCCACATGCCGTACCAGCCGCGAATTATCTATCCGCTTCACCGTCCGGAACTCCATCATCGGTGCTGCTTTTTTTCTCGACATTACTGCACTCTTTCCGCGCACCGCAGTTTCGCACTTCGCGACCGCGGGTTCGCCCGCTCTTCTTCCTCACCGGGCCTCACCACGTGCTTTGTCAAAACTTTCAGCTCGCCTTGCCGTTCCGCTTCCCGGAATGCTTCCTTCACGATCCGGTCTTCACGGGAGTGGTACGTCAAAATCACGCACCTTCCTCCAGGATTCATTGTGGCGGGGACCCGAGAAAGAAACTGCCCGAGTTCCTCCATCTCTCGATTCACCGCTATCCGCAGCGCCAGAAACGTTTTTGTCGCGGGATGCAGTCTCTGCCTTCCC
>Ga0157376_10000037_pt1 | contig 138129 bp, 112 predicted proteins | sample M45metaG_FD_121801 | JGI IMG/M metagenome (GOLD analysis project Ga0157376, IMG submission 121801) | Miscanthus rhizosphere microbial communities from Kellogg Biological Station, Michigan, USA - M4-5 metaG | ecosystem: Host-associated > Plants > Roots > Rhizosphere > Soil | place: USA...
GAATTTGGCTCCTGGCCTCGCAGAGTAACTCGAGTAACCCTAAGCGCCACTTCAAGACGCAGCAAGAACCCAGAATTCAGAAACCGACCGACTCTAAAACAGGATTATTCAACAAGCTGCTAATGGAAAAAGTACGAGTGTTGTTGTCTTGCAGGTTGATGGGCATTCTTACGTAGACATTGAAATGCTCGCTCAGGTTACCAACGGATCGGTGAAATTCGGACCGAATCAAGTCGTACTGACGATTCCTAACTCCAACTTCGATGCGAATTCCCCGCAAACCGCCCCAGCGCTTTCCAAGGACTTTGCAAGCGCAGCGATCGCGGCTCTGGCCGACATGAACGAGTGGAAAGGAGTACTGGGAACGATGGTTACCTTTGGCTTGGCGGTTGACGGTTCTTGGGCTCGGATCTATCACGATCGCGTACAGGCGAGTTTGGAGCAAGCAACCGTCGCAGCGTCAACCAATTCAGATCACAATACCCTTCAGTTGCTCAGCACACAGTTTGCAAACCTGGCGAAGTGGGAAAGTGTTGTTCTGGCGGAACGCCAGAATCACAATGGGGCCAGGACCGTAGCTCCGAACTCCCTGCAGAATGACCCGGTGCTGACGAAATTCTCGAACTGCGCCAAATTTCTAACAACGATGCTTGGCAGTGGAATGTTTGGCGACAATCCGAGTTGCGACTAGCGTTCTCAACTTGCTTCGCGCTTCCCGCCGAGCCGGCGAATGCTCCGTTAGTTTCTCAGTTTCCACCTTGCCAAACACTGATCAAGACGATTCCCTGCTGCGTGTGATTCTTCACGACTGAACCCTACGCGGTTGCTACACTACCCTGCCCTCATTCAGGTTCTCTGACCTAAGCAGATCGTCTGAAGTATTGCGCCATGCACAACGAGTCACTAAAGTGCAAATCTCTCCCCTTTCCAGTTTATAGTTCTGCTCCCTCGGGCCAATGTGTCTCCCGGTCTTCAGTTTTTTTGGTAATCGCCTGTCTCCGTGCCGCTTGGCGCGCCATGATTTCCCCATATCGAGGATCTTTGAGGATCATCTCTCGCACTTGACTGCTCAGTTCTTGCCAGTCGTGAATGAAATACCCAGCCCTATCATTGACCATTACATCGTGGCGCTTCTCTTCCAAAATCAAGACTAGTCTTAGAGTATCGGTTTGATCCCAGCCCGCTTGCTTCGCAGCTGCAGACTTCAAGATCTCGCCGACACGATCAAATTCTTTGTGTACGCGGTCCTTAATTTGCTCTGCCCATTCTATTTGATTCGGCGTACCGGCGAGTACAGTCTTGGCGGCAAGAATCGGCCCGAAACCTGGCGCTGCGAGGCGGGCAAAGGCATCCAAGCAAATCGTGGCTCCGCCTTCACTTTCCCATTCCCCGAGCACATCTGACGTTAAGTCTTCCATGACCGTTGCAAAACTAAGTATGCATGTCACAAGAATTGTGCTCTGTGCTCTTTGGTACACTTCGCGAAGATCTTCGTGACAGAGCTGCAGAGTTCCAATCCCAACTTACCGGTGAGTTGCCTGGCCCTCTCTCGGCTGCGATAAAACAACAGCCACAGGGGAGGTCTTGAGCGGGGACAATCCCCGAACGCAGCACACCACGAGCGCTCTGAAGATGAGCACAGACTAATTGTTTGCCGCTAATGACCCTTGAAAACTGTTGACTGCGGCTGCTTCTGAATCATAAACGTCGAAAACGGTCAGTAACTTGGTGATTTGCAAGACTTCGTAGAATTTCCCTCCCAGGTTGCAGAGGCGCATGGACGCGCTCTGAGTTTTGGCGCTGTAATGCGCGGCGACCAAAGCGCCTAGTCCCGAGCTGTCAATGTATTTGATGTCAGCCATGTTCAAGACAATTTTCTTGTATCCTTCGGCAAGCACACTCTTCAGTTTCTCACGAAGAGAATGACTCTCTTCGCCAAGAACAATGCGACCACCCAGCGTTATAACGAACACGCCATCCACTTCACGGTTTGTCATTTGCATGCTCATTCCTTTCTCGACCAAATAAGAAGTACGTATTGACTCGCTCTACCTTCCTCGAAAATGCCATGGCAAGAGGTTAATTGGCCTCGGTGTTGAAGAGTTTTCCTGTTCAGGATGGACGAATATCTATCACAATTAACTACCTATTTAGGTACCACCCAGAATCAAAACCATGCATGAGGGATCGGGAAGGGGCAGTAATTTCTACTGCCAGTCGGGATGACCCAACCTGTCGCGCTTGATCATTCTCAGAATGGACAAACCAAAAACAATATCGTCTCGCTCATTGTGGCCATTGCTCGATTGTTGAAGCTGTCGAAGGCCTTCTTTGATCAGGGCTTCTGCCTTGCGAGCCTTTTCGGGCAACTTTTCACGGTCCAATTCGCAGATCACTTCGTGGAGCGGTCCTCTCCAGTCTGGGTACGAAAGTCCAGCCTCATCATTCATGACGACTCCTTTGGGAAGTTGTCTGCCCAGGTTGACAAGGAGTACGCAGTTTAAAGATTAAATTCCTGGTTGTATGGTCAATTTTGACCACTTTCGCCCGCTCCTCTATCCCAATAGGCACAAAGCCCGTCTGTTCCTTTTTGTACAGCTGGCCCACGCTCGACGCGCTAGTCTACTCAAGGGATACTGGTCCGCCTGTGTTCCCGCTTCGGCTGCGCTCGAGTCAAAGAACGGAAATCCCGGCCAAAATCGCCAAATGGAACTGATCGTGGCCATGTCCGGAGTCAGGATCACTTTGCCGCTCGAAGTTGGCGAGAGGGAAGGCTAGCCAGTTGACCACGAAGAAATGTCGCCGAGAGACTCCGATCTGGCTTGCGAGCGAGAGGGCCAGGGAATTCATCTTGTTATCTTTGTTGGCCGCCAGCAGCCTACTTTTAAGTTGGACGAGCGACGCGCTAGCCGGAGATGCGAAAGGTGCCGTTGCCGGCCAAAACCCAGACCGAAGTTACACGGTGACAGCAGGCGAACTCATCAGTGCGGTCGTGGCAAATGAACTGACAGACCGTGAGCAACTGCGAAAGTGGATTTGCATGATCGAGAAGCGGGCGGGTAAGCAGACCCTAACCCAAGTTCAAGTAGAGACCAAGGATGGCCCGCTATACCGCTTGCTAGCGATCGACGGCACGGCGCTCAACCCCATCCAGCGCGAGCAGGACGACGCGAGGATTGGCAAGCTTATGAAAGATCCGCGGCCTTTGCTGAAGCTAAAACAAGCGCAGTACGAGGATGAGATGAAGCTCCAGAAACTGATGAGCTTGATGCCACAAGCCTTTGTTTACGACTATGATGGAGTCGAGGAAAATCTTATCCGGATCAAATTTCGCCCCAATCCCGGCTACAGTCCACCCACTTACGAAACTCGGGTAATCCATAGCCTGGCCGGCACGATTTTGATTGATTGGGAGCGCAAGCGACTGGCAAAAGTCGCGGGCCACCTTACCAATCGAGTGGAGTTCGGTTATGGGTTGTTGGGACGAATTGACAGCGGCACACTGGAGCTTGAACGAGTGGAAGTCGGCCCTCAGCTGTGGAAAACAGCGCTGATCAACATCCATTTCTCCGGAAGAGGAGCAATATTCAAGACAATCAACAAAGACCAGTATGAGCGTCGTTCTAATTTCCGCACGGTCTCCAGCGATCTCAGCCTGTCCGAAGCGAAGGATCTGCTTATTTCACGCCTCCTGCCACCTCCTCAGGTTCTATCGGCAGCCGAATAATGTAATAGACGATGTACCCATCGCTCCACGCGGGCGAGCGCCCTGGTCAACGCTGTGGGGGAAGCCTCCAGGTTGTTCTCGATACCCTTCTCCAGCTCTGAAAGTAGTTCGCTACTCGTGCAGGACCACACTCAGAAGGGAGTTGTTGACGCGAATCTCGCCGTTGTATTGGATGAAACCCAGCTTTCTGAACTTGTTCATGAAAAAATTGACCCTCGGGCGTGTGGTGCCGATCATCTCCGCCAGTATCTCTTGCGATATTTTGGGAAGTACCCTTTGAGGTTGGTCCGACGCGCCATAACGCGCTAGCAGCAACAGAGTGCGTGCCAGCCGTTTTTCGCTGGAGTTAAAGAGCTGGTCGATCAGGTCCTCCTCGACTCGGATGTTCCGTGCGAGCATATATGCGATGAACCGGTCGGAGAACTCGTGTTCGCTGTGGAGGACGCGAATCATCTCATTTTTCTGAATGACCAGTACGCTGGTGGGTGCAACCGTGGTTGCAGTCGCCATGCAGATGGATCGGCCTGCCAGACAGCCTTCCCCAAAGAAATCACCCGGTCCCAGAATTGCGACAACGGCTTCTTTGCCGGTCTCATGGACCACAGTAAGCTTCACGCCGCCTTCCCGAATGTACATGACATTCTTTGCCGGGTCGCCCTGCGAGAAGACCGTTTCCTTTCTTTCGAACTTGACAACCCTTCTCCCAAGACCGGCCGAGTCGAGAAACAATTTCACATCGAACTCAGGGCTTCTTACGCTCGCTTTTTTGTGGGAGCGACGGGGCTTGACGGGCTTACGTCGAACTTCGGAAGACATCTTGCCTCAGAATAGCAGGGATTCTACTGCCTGTTCAATTGTACGGTCCGCAGCGACCACCTCGCCCCTACTGATTTCAACAGGTGGCCTACAAACAAAGACGGGAAACATGAGCGAGATAGACGGAGGCGCTACTTTGCGTAAAAAACGTCCTTCGCCGCCGCGTGGAAACTCCACAGCTAGCGAGCGAAGCACAATCACGGCGGGGCAAATCGAAGACGAAAAAGGTGCACTCCGTGCGCGCTTTTCTGTAGTGATGACTCAACCAGATCCATGCAGAAGGGGCCGCCGGCGATCTGGCTAGTTCAAGCGTCGGTGCCAATCCGTCCACTCATTGGTTTTGGAATTCCGACGCTCGAATTCAGGAACAATACGGGAACATTAAGAGTCCCTTCCCTTCCTTGGTATGCTTTTGCGTTCCTTCGCGTGCCTCGTTGAAATTCCAGATCAAGGTGCTCTGTCATGGCAGAGGCCGCGGGTTCGAGTCCCGTCGTCCCCCGCCATTCTTTCAAAAAAGCCCAAAAATTCAGAGACCGCACCCCGGCAATATCGCAGTGGACGCAACCTATGCCGCACGGTCTGGCAGTTGCTACCCGAAACCGCATCGCTTTCGCGAAGGCCGGTGTGTACGACGTCCTTCCTTTCGTCGATTGAAGCGTGTCACGCACCCATTCATGGTGATGTTGCTGTTGGCGTGGCGCATCAGCGATTGCACCGTCTTCACATCCTCGTCGTTCTCAGCAGGAAGGGTTGGAGAATGTGTGCCGGAACAAATGCCAACTGACATGCGATCTCATTGAGGTGGCGCATTTTGCTTTAAGGAAGATTGACCAAAGTGAACCCTAGTCCCTGGTCCCGGACCGTGATCGAGACTTCCGTCCATGAAGCAGCGGCAGTTGGGCGGGGCCGTAGGGATTGTTTCCAACCCGCAACTCAACCCACAAAATGCGATGTCTTGTACGACTAACGCGGTGTTTGGCAGTCCCCGCATGTCTGTTAAGTCGTTGTAATACCTAATCCCGCTGCGCTGTCACGGCAGAGGTCGCGAGTTCGAGTCTCGTCGTCCCCGCCATTCTTTCAACCACTCGGAAATAATTGGCAATTCCCGTCATGATCCGTTATGTCCAATTAGGCCAATGCCCTTCTCTTCCCTAACACCATCTCGACAACCTTCCGCTGTGCTTCGCGCTTCCCTGCCATTCCCGCTTGCGCGTACAGATCGAGCGTAATCCGACTGTTCGCGTGAGCAGCGTTGTATAGGTATGGCGAAACGTGCGAAGACCTACGCGTTTCGTTGTCTCGTCAGCGATGAGGGCAGCCTGGCCAGCAACAAGGTCGGCGCATTCCTTCCTTAAGTTCCGAGCGTACCCGCTCAATGTGTTGCCTTCTGGTTTCCGGTTTCTTGACGGAGATAACCCAGCAGATCCACTCGTTGCGCGCGAGTGGCGTAATATCCTCCCACTTTGCCCGCGCCGCCCGGTCAGAAAGGAGGACTTTCCGCAAATCCGCTGGAACACGGTGTACCGCACCAGGCGAGATCGCTTTCTTGGTCATGAATTTCATTCTACATCGCCTATGCTGCAGCCAGCGACCCTCACTGCCACTTAGTAGTCCGTCTCTCCTCTCCTGATTCCTTCATTGACAGGTACATCCACCTTTTTCTGCCGCTCTTATCCCCTTAGCTGGTGGCGCGAATACCAAATCATTCGCTCCTTTTTCCAGTTTTGGCTCTCCCGCAACAAACTCGCCCGGTTGCCGATGCCGCGTCCGCAGGCGGCTTTACCTCCGCCGTTTCGGCCGTACATCTTTTCGAGAACCGAGTTACTCCGGATTCTCATGGCCATCGAGCGGACCCGTCTTCTGGACCCAAATGACCATGCGAACCTCCCTTCTTTTTCTTTATGGAACTGGCGCCCGTGTGCACGAAGCCATTGGGCTTCGTCTATCTGACCTCGATTTGAAACAGAAGTTCGTTGGCTTGCGAGAACCGGAACGGAACCCGAAGTGGGACAATCCGACTCTGCCTAACACACTTGATCTATACGTTCAATCAAGCGCCCCACGACGATCAGATTTGGACCGCGTTTTTGTCACTTGTAACCGCAAACCACAGAGACGCAACACGCGGCGATACAACTTTGTACGCCTCTGTGCACGAGCGAACATTCAGCAAGCGAACATCCATAGTCCGACACCGGGGATGCACGACCTCCGACACACCTTCGCTGTGCACTGCTTGGAGGCTTGGGTCCGACAAGGCAATGACCTGCGGCAGAAGCTGCCGTTCCTTCGGGCTACCTTGGCCATGCCATCATGAAATCAACCGATCTCTATCTGCGGTTGGTCCAGGGAGATTCGTCAAATCTCGACCCTCCAGACAAAGCCAACTCCTAGGTAAAGCGGCGATTTTCGAGGCACTCAGGCCGCGAAATGCTCGAACGCGAGCGATTGCAGCAGCGTGTTTCGGACCGTGCCCGGGTATTTCTTCGCATACTTCACTAGCTTTTGTTTGTCGATGGATTTGAATTGGATTTCATCGAGGTTCGGAGTGAGCCCAGCCTGCAATGAAAGGTAGATCCAGTCTAGGAGCGCTTTTTCTGGTTCTGCAATGGCATATTTCGAATAGCGCGTTTGCTTTTCGGTGTAACCCCAGAACAGTCGTTTTGAAATTGCTCGAAACGAGATTGTGAACTCCGTTGGTCGGTATTCTTTCGCCTTACTCGTAGTGACGCACGTTAGCGCCACTGGACTCTGGGTACTCAACCCCCAATGGCTCAGGGCGGATTCTAGGGAAACATACGAATTCGGTCGCAATAGTTTTATGAAGTTTTCCGGAGCGGCGTCGCGTACCAACTTGTTTAGATAAACTCCCTCCGCCACGCGACTCAACAACCCACGATCCGCCAATCGCGACAGTGCCTTCGAAACGGAAGGAATTGGAAGCTCATACTTGGCCGCAATCGCATGGAGAAGCACGCGATCGCTAAGTCGGCCTTCGCTAGTCAACACCTTTGCCCAATCCAGTTGTTTGCGAGTTTTATTTCTTACAGTCATTCCTCATACAACTCCTTTACTGCCTTTCGCAACGGCTCGAACTCAACAACCTCAAGGCGCTTGTATACATCTGCGGGCAATATCTGTTTTAGCTCCAAGGTACAAAGCTTCACGTCGATTTGGTCAATGCGGTTCGTAAGCGTGCTGGAATCGATTTCATTGGCAAGCACGGTGTCATGAAGATGGGATCTCAGATTTGCGCTGAGCGTCGCCCCAAGGCCTTTTAGGAGATAAATGTCATACGCATCTCTTGCCTTCACAGCCCGCCGCAATAAGAATGCCTCCGCCTTTTGAAGTAGGAGAAGTTCCTTCGTAGCCGACTTTATTACTGCCGAACCGCCAGTCTCGCCGTCGACGTGATGGTCCTCAATTTCGCTTTCGATTGCAGAGCCGAGCCTAGTTAGGTCGACGCGGAATAGTCGTTGGCCCGTATTGGTCGATATGAAAATTCTCCCCTCTCGAGTAGCGGAATTGTCGATTTCAAGCCTGAGCCTGCCCAATTCCATGATTCGGCCTAAGGGCATAAGCTCGCGCTCCAACGAGGCAGCCACCTCCTCGCGCGACGGCGTCTGTGCTCCTCTTGACAGCAAATCCAAATCTGCCGAATGCCGCATGCTTTCATGAAACAGCACCAAGGTTGCTCCTCCGATAAGAACAAAGGCCTCCGGAAAGTCTCTGAATATGGCGAAAGCTGTAGCTTCTATCAGCACGTTGACTTGTGCCTGCTCTGCCGTAAACCCTCGTTCTTCGTACTGGGCAATCCGACTCGCGATATCCATACTTGAACCTTCGTCCGCATGATATCATAGGTCTCTTAATAGACACATCTGTCTTTTATTGGATTTATAATTACCGCAATATGACCATCGGACGACACATCCGTCCTATTAAAGCAGGGAAATGAGGATTTTTCGCCTATTTTTACGACAAAAATGAGATCTGTCACGGCAGAAGTCACGATTTCGAGTCTCGTCGTTCCCGCCATTCTTTCATCAACGACTTACGGGAAGCGCTTCATTTTCGCGTGGGCACAAAAAGGCACAAATTAGGTGCGTGGATTGCTTCCGCATTGCCCACAACTCAGAGCTCTTTGTTATTGGCGCTTCCAGTCGTAAGGGGAAAAATCAGTAGACCGTTGGTGCACGTTTCCGCAGCCAGCGATCAAAGCTCCACGGCCCTCCACCCGCGCTCGCGAAAAATAGGAAGATGAAGCAATAAAGCACCGCGCCCTCCCCATCGTTCAGCAGCGGCCAGAATCCCTGCGGTGCATGGAACTTGAAGTAAGCAACGGCCATCTCGCCGGAGAGGACGAAGGCGAAGGGTCGAGTGAAGAGTCCAACCAGTAGAAGCAGGCCCCCGAAAGTCTCGATCATGCCGCCCACCAAAAGCAGCGGGGGAAGGTGCGGCACCGGGAACGGCGCAGGAAACGCAAACAACTTCTGCGTGCCGTGTACCCCGTACACAAAGGCGGCAATGATTCTCAGGATGCTTAAAAAGTATGGCGACCACCGATTCACAGGATCCCCTCACGTCGATCAGCCACAGCCGGCGTAGCGGAGAACGACCGCACCTCGCCGAGCATCGAGTAGATCAATGACACATGTTCATCTCCGGCGCCGCGTCCATCAATATCGGCAGCCCGAAGAGTGGGAAAGTGTCCGGCATGAACGTCACGATCTCGGTGATCAAGCCGTCCTCGATTCGAAGAACGTCCAGCGCCAGCGCACGCCAGGTGGAATCGCCGGGTCGGCACACGTAAGCTGCGACAGCTGGCTGCAGGTTGGCGTGGGTCACAACGCAGCGCAGGTGACCAAATTGTTCGGAGCCGAATCCGCCTTCGATCCATAACCTGAAAATCGCTTCGCGGCCTGCAGCCGTGTCCGGCTGGGGCGGCATACGGAAGGTCGCGTCCGCGCGGATGATCGATTCGAGGGCCCGAAAGTCCGCCGCTTCGCCCGCCTCAACATATTTTTTCAGCAGCTCGCGCTCGGCTGCGCTGGCATCCACGCTGGCGGGCCACGCCGGCTTGTGCGACGGCAGACGCTCGCGGAGCCTGGCCCGCGCACGCTGCAATGCGCTGTTGACGGCAGAAACACTGCTGTCGAGCAGCTCTGCGGCCTCCTTGGCGGACCAGTCGAGCACGTCACACAGAATCAAGGCGGCCCGCTGCTGCGGTGTGAGGAGCTGGATTACCGTCAGAAAAGCAATTTCGATGGTTTCGCGCATCAGCGTCAGCGCCTCCGGCGTCCTCTCCGGCGGGGTGGTTGGCTCGAGCACTGAGTCCGGAATCGGGCCCAGCCAGACGATGTCTTCCGGCGCTCCGGCAAAGCCCTCGTCCGCCGCGGCCCTCGCAGCGAGGACCGCGCGCCGCTCGTCGCGAGCAATGGCATCGAGGCAGGCGTTTGTGGCTACGCGGTAGAGCCAGGGGCGCAGTGGCGCACCTTCCTTCAGGCTGTCGCGATACCGCCAGGCGCGAAGCGACGTCTCCTGCACCGCGTCCTCGGCGTCCGGCAAGGAGCCAAGCATACGGTAACAGTGGACCAGCAGCTCGCGGCGATGACGCTCAACATTGCTACCGAACTCGTTCACTGTGTACCTCCATTCGAGCAACGCCGACGGATCGGCGTCGATCCTCACTTGTAATACCGGAGGGGGGTAAAAAACTCATCGCGCAGCAGTATTCCGAGTTTTCCCTTTAAGCAAGCACGCTGGTCATCGCTAGATGGCCATGGCAGCTTATATCATCGGAATGCAAGAGATTGCGTCACTGGCTTTTCCAAAAAAAGCGTTGTTGAACAGGGATTTTTTGGGTTCTTCCAGGAAGACGAGCCACTCGGAAGTTGAGGCTGGTCGTGCGCTACGTTTGGCAGTCCCCGCGTGTCTTCTACGTTGTTGTAAAACCTATTCCCGCAGCGCTGTCAGGCACAAGTCGCGAATTCGAGTCTCGTCGTCCCCCCTTTTTTTTCAAGCAGATGAAGGCTATTTCGGTTCCCACCTGTTGCACAGTCGTTGCACACTGAATTGGCCAAATTCCGCCAAATCTTCCTAACCTAGCTGCTAAGCCGGCCCTGTCTCAAAGCCGAACATGAGAAGCTCGCCGTGGATGCGTGGCGCCCGCCACGTATCTTGTGGAGGTCCAGTGTCAGATGCAACACAACATGTACTTCGGTCCCCTGTACCGCCTCCGGATCTCCTTAAGATGTGAAATATTATGGAACCCTTTATAAGTCACTCGCGGAATTTGAACACAATTTCGAGAAGTGGCGAGAAGAGAGAGGATGGCGAGGATCCGAGATTTCGCGGGTTTCTGACGCCCCTCTTGGTGTTGATACTCTTGCTCCCAGCGGTCATTCAAGGCCAAGAAAACATGGTCTTGGTAGCGACGGGGTCCAGTATGCCGGAACCACTCTATAAAAACTGGATTGAAGCGTTCCACAAACAACAATCGTCGATCGATATTCGTTACATGGTGGTGGGAACCGCGGAGAGTACCCGGGACATTCTTGCAGGTTCGGGAGATCTTGGCGGGGGCGATGCGCCGATCCCGGAAGCCCAGCTGCGGATCGCCGGGAAATCGATTCTTGAATTGCCTGCAGTTCTGATAGGAATTGCGGTGGTCTACGAGCTGCCCGATGTGAAGGGTGAACTCCAGCTCACCGGGCCTGTCGTGGCAAATATCTTTCTCGGGAAAATCAAACTTTGGAGCGACCCGGCAATTGCCAAGCTTAACCCCGACATGAAGTTGCCGCATCTAGCGATTCAGGTCCTCCACCGCAACGAGGGCAAAGGCTCGAATTACATTCTTTCCGACTATCTGGCCAAAGTGAGTCCGGAATTTCTTGCCGCCGCCGGCCGCGGTGAATCCCCGAAATGGCCGATTGGCATGAGCTTCCAGCGTTCACAGGATCTTGTGGCTAAGCTGCGCAGCACACCCGGGGCGATCGGCTACACGGAACTAAACCTCGCAGCGAGCTCCGGGGTTCGCATGGCAAGCATCAAGAATGCCGCCGGCCAATTCGTGAAGCCATCTACACAATCCATCGCAGCTGCGGCATCCGCCAGCGGCAACAAGATGAGCAATGATTTCCGGGTCTCGCTGACCAACGCGTCCGGAAAAGAGAGTTATCCGATCAGCAGCTTCACATGGGTTTATGTTCCCGCGGCCGCCAAGGATCCCGAACGGGGCCGCGCGGTGGCGAGTTACCTAAAGTGGATCTACACTAGCGGCCAAAAAATCGCGCAAGAACAGGGCTACGCAAATTTGCCCGAAGGTGTGCTCGAAAAAGTTTTAGCAAAGTCCGCTACACTTCACTGAATCTAAAACACGGACAAATACACGTTTTGAGTGAGATCAGCCAGGGCTGCCGTGCACGAGGAACTGACGGATGTGAAAACGCCGGAGATCGTGCCTGCGCGGCGTAGCTTCACTACCAGCATGGTTTGAAGTTCGGAAAGTGGACGAAACCCACGTCATCACGATTACCTGGCGCACGCTGCCGGTGCGGAAATGTGCCGCAGATTAGGACGGATTCCGGAGGCCCGTGCTTCGTAGGAGAAGACGCTCGCCCTGATGCAGCAGGAACCGCAGCCCCTTTTCTCGCCAAACGGCCCGAGGAATTTAAAAAAGTCCGTCTAGGATGTCGATTTTGCGCGCGCGCGACGACTATAAGGTGAACGATCGAGCGCGCAAGGCTGTGCGGCTGGCCCGAAACCCTATATAAGAGCCCCTCATGCCGCAATCCTTGGTTGCGGTTCACCTGGCCGAAGACTTTGACCCGTCCAGGGCACAGCGATTCAGCACGATGTCGAAGTGCTCAACGACGAGCTGGAGGCTAAGGGTATCAGGCTCTTCTCTGGCGGCGTGGGCACGCACCGCCGCCTGTCGGGCGCCGGTTGAGGTGCGCCCGGTTTTCTTCCATGTACCCGAGGATAGAGAGTGTGCCCAGCGTTGTTTTTTGTGTGGCACAGTGTTCAGAAAGAGTGAAAAGAAGGAGACAGCATGAGAAAGATTCGGATCCTCGAACACATCTCGCTAGACGGCGTGATCCAAGGCCCCGGCGGGCCGCAGGAAGACGACTACCGCTACGGCGGATGGGCGGCGCCGCATGACGACCCCGCTGGAGGAGAGGCCATCGTCGCGGCCCACGGCGACGACTTCGATCTACTGCTGGGCCGCCGAACCTACGATATCTGGAGCGCTTTTTGGCCGAACGCCCCGAAAAGTCCGATGGCCGATGCTATAAACTCGGCGACGAAATACATCGCGACCCACAGGCCGGACAGTCTCACTTGGGGGCCAGCCGAAGGCCTCGGACCGGACATCGTCGCGGGCGTTCGCCGCGCCAAGGCGCAACGCGGGCCGCACCTGATCGTCTGGGGCAGTTCGACGCTGACACCGGTGCTGCTCGAGCACGAGCTTGCTGACGAAATTTTGCTGCTGGTCTTTCCGGTCCTGTTAGGCACAGGCAAACGTTTCTTTTCGGATGGAACCCCGCCACGCGAGTTCGCGCTCGTCAGCACGAAGGCTCTGTCCTCGGGCGTCATCATCAGCACCTATAAGCCTAACGGGCCCCTGCGGACCGGCACGATGGGCGAGTGAGCCGATTCCGCACTAGTAAGAGGAGACGGACCATGAAATACATCTGTTTGGGATACATCGAGCCGGGGAAATTCGAAGGTATGACTGAGGAGGAGCGAAACGCAGTGTTCGACGACTGCTTCGAGCACAACGACCATCTGCGCGCCAACGGACATCTTGTTGGCGAAATAGCTCTTCAGCCTCCGGAGACTGCGGTAACTCTGTACTACAAAAACGGCAAGGTCGCGACGACCGACGGCCCCTATGCGGAAACCAAGGAACAACTCGGCGGCCTTTCCATCCTCGAAGCGCGAGACCTCAATCACGCCATTCAGCTTGTCTCACAGCTTCCAGGCTTTAAGCATGGGCTTGGACCGATCGAGATACGACCAGCTGCGGACTTGAACGAAATAATGAACGCAAGTACACAACGTCGGCGACAGAACACCGCACGCTGAAAGGCAGCGTGACATTTCACGGCACCGATCAAGGAACCAATCAATGCTAAATGCTTTGGGGGAATGGCGGGGACGACGAGACTCGAACTCGCGACCTCTGCCGTGCCAGTCCAACGTCCATAGGTAACTCGTTGTATCTTATGGCACCCTAATTGCGCCCAGATTGCGGACCTTTCAAGCCCAACCAACAAGATGCTGTTTCAAAACGGTGCGGCGCTAGCTCCACATCACCTCCCAAAATCACATACTTAACTCAACTGCAAAAATCTCTTGCAATACATTACACCTTAGGGTGTAATGTAAGAATGGATCAGCTTACAAATGTCATGACCGCGATCTCCCACCCGACAAGACGAGCAATTATTGAGCGTCTGGCGAATGGCCCTGCCCGTTTTTTGGACGTGGCGGAACCATTTGATACGGCTCTTAACTCGGTGACGAAGCACCTAAAGCTTCTCGAAAGAGCCGGCCTCATCGAACGTCAAAGGCAAGGTCGAGAAGTTCTCATTTCGCTAAGAGCAGAGCCTCTTCGCGAAGTGGCGGGATGGGTTCACGAATACGAGCGTTTCTGGAACGAGCGCTTGGACACATTTCAGCAATATTTTAAGGATCAAAGAAAAAACAAAGAGAGGAAAAAATGAAAACAGACAAACCGATCGACCTGAAAATTGAACGGCTAATTCCGGCGTCTCCAGACGAAGCCTTTGACGGTTGGCTGAATCCCAAAATTCCCGGCACGCCCTGGAATGCGGCTGAAGAATTTACTTTGGATCCCAAAGTTGGAGGGCTCTTTTATTGGCATCTCAAAGCAACGTCCCATTACGGTCGCTTCACGGAAATGGCACGACCGAATCGGATGCAGCACACCTGGGTGTCGCCAAATACATTGGGAGAAGAATCAAAGGTCACGGTGACCTTTAAACAGCAAGGCGAAGACACGCTCATGACACTTATCCACTCTGACCTCCCGGACACAGCTGAGGCGAGAGGGCACGAAAGAGGTTGGAACTACTTCCTAGGAATTTTTTGCGAACAGTTCAGAAGTGGATCGCGAAAGAAATATCAGTGGGAAGAAGCTCATCCTGAAGCGGTGGTGAAAAAATGAATTGTGACGTGCCAAATCAAAAACTCTGGAGTGCGGTTCTTGTTTGCCTACTTCTAACCCATCAAGCGATGCCTAAATATAAATCAAATCAATCTCAGAGCGAGCCAACTGAAAAACACACTATGAAATCAACCACTGCTAAAATCACAAAGAAGAGCGGCTACGCGAACGTCAATGGTCTCAAGATGTATTATGAGATTGAGGGAAACGGCGACCCGATCATCTTTATTCCTGCTGCGTTCCAAAGTGCCGGAATGCACTCGTTCCCTTTGCTGACTCACAATCACTCAGTAATTACAGTCGATTTGCAAGGACATGGCCGCACCGCAGATATTCCAGATCGCCCACTTTCCATCGAACAATATGCCAAAGACGTCGTTGGTCTGATGAAAGCCATTGGAATTTCGAAGGCCGACGTATTAGGCGAGAGCTACGGCGCCAACACCGCGGTCCTGATGGCTATTCGTTACCCAGAAGTTGTGAAACGTGTCGCAGCCTACTCAGCAACATTTGGTCCCCCTCAGGTTGCGTTTAATGTGGAGATGACGCATTACGATCAACCACCGACTGCTGACTCCAGCAACATCCAATATCAGAGGGAAAATTACAGAAAAGTAGCCCCACAGCCTGACTATTGGCCGACAATTTGGGCCAAACTCGGAGGTCTCCATTGGGAAGGCATTTCGAAAGAAGGGCTGGCGTCTATTAAAGTTCCAGTACTTCTCATGTGCGGGGATCATGATTTTGTCCGTGTTGATCACATTGCTGAGGCCGCTAAACTCATTCCCAATGCCGAACTTGCGTTAATCCGTTCTGCAAGTCACTTTGCTCTATCGTCCGAGCAAGAGCGAGTTATTCCAATAGTTAAACAGTTTTTGGAAAAACCCTCGAAAGAGCTTCCTTTGGCAACGGCTGAAGTGGGCTATTACCCCGGCAAAACCAGATAGTTTCTGAGACGAGCATGAAAGATTCAATAAGATGCGCCCGCCTGTCTAACGACTCTGGCAATTACGGGCGCAACTTCTGGCTGTGGTTTGGGGACAATCTTGCGGATTGGCAAGGAGGCAATCAGGATGAAAGAAATCAAAAAAAAGGAAATCCACAAAGTGGGAACTCGTGAAGAGTGGCTTAAGGCGCGACTGAAATTGCTGGAGGCGGAGAAAGAGCACACGCGTGCCGGCGACAAATTGGTTCAAATGAGACAAGCATTGCCGTGGGTTCCCGTCGATAAAGACTACAAGTTCAACACTGATAGGGGAGAAGCTTCCCTCTCTGACTTGTTCGAGGGTCGATCGCAACTGCTTATTTATCATCTCATGTTTGGACCTGAATACACCGCGGCTTGCCCTTCATGTTCAGCCATAGCGGACGGATTTAATGGCATCCAGGTTCACCTAGCTAACCATGATGTCATGCTCTGTGCGGTGTCTCGAGCTCCGCTCAAAAAACTGCAAGAGTTCAAGAAGCGCATGGGATGGACGTTTACCTGGGCATCTTCCCTTGAAAGTGATTTCAATTTTGATTTTAGTGTTGGATTCACGGAGGAAGAGCAACTCAAAGGAGAAATTGAGTACAACTATCATCGCGAAGAACCATTTAAATCACCGGGCTCCTCGGACCAAACGGTGTATGGAACCGGTGTTAATTTAGCCACATACTTGCGCGAGCGACCAGGTGTAAGCGCGTTCATCATTGAAGGCGGTACCGTTTACCACGCCTATTCGTCCTACGCGCGAGGAGTGGATGGCTTGTGGGGGATGTGGCAGTGGCTCGATCGGGCTCCCAAGGGTCGTAATGAAACCGGCACTGCTTGGTGGCGGAGGCACGACGAGTACGATTGAGGGTCCGCGTTCGCAGCGATCCAAAGGATTATTGGTGTCGAATGACAGGCACTACACCAACCGGTAAAAATGCCGACTGGATTCTTAGGGCATTGGCCCATCCCGAGCGACGTGAAATTCTGCGGCACTTGATAATGTCCGAAATGGATTGAGCGATCGACGAATCGCAAGGGGAGCTCTCCAACAACTCGAAGGCCTGGATTCCGTGGTAGTAGATCATCAGAAAATGACCTCTTGCCGGAACAGCAGCTTGCAGCGAGTCCTCCAAACGCTCGATCAGCGCAGTGGCAGCCACTGAATTGCGGATAGGTGAAGTCCGAGCCCAGTTGTGTCGAGCCGCTCCGTTTGCTAGTTTGGCGGAGATGCTGTCGCCTGTGCCCGAACAACTCAGCAGGACCATTGAGACTCTTTACCGATCGGAATCGGGCCGGGTTCTGGCGACGCTCGTGCGCCTCCTCGGAGATCTGGATCTCGCCGAAGAGGCCATGCACGAAGCATTCGCCGCCGCTCTGGAGTCCTGGCCTCAGACTGGTATTCCGGACCGGCCGCGACCATGGTTGATTTCGACGGCCCGATTCAAAGCCATTGATACTCTGCGTCGGCGGGCAAGATTTGATGCGTCTCAAGGCGAGCTCGCGCGATATCTCGAAGCGCAATGGAGTTCTGCGGAAAGGTCCAATGAAGAGGACAGCATTGAGGATGATCGGCTACGCCTGATTTTTACCTGCTGTCATCCATCTCTCGCGCCGGAAGCGCACGTTGCGCTCACCTTGCGTGAGGTGTGCGGGCTGACAACCGAGCAGATAGCAAAGGCCTTCCTCATCACTCCGCGTACGCTGGCGCAGCGCATTGTGCGCGCAAAGGCAAAGATTCGAGAGACACCGATTCGGTACGAGGTGCCGTCGCCGCAGGAATTGCCAGAGCGACTGGACGCGGTGCTTCAGGTCATTTATCTCGTCTTTAACGAGGGCTATTCAGCTGCTTCGGGAGCGGAGGTAACGCGGGCCGAGCTAACCGGCGAGGCGATTCGATTGGGCCGGTTGCTGACCGAACTCCGGCCAGAACCGGAAGTCATTGGGCTGCTTTCCCTGATGTTGTTACACGAATCCCGTCACGCCGCAAGAGCGTCTCCGGCCGGAGCCCTGATCTTGCTGGAGAACCAAAATCGCTCGCTCTGGAACCGAGAGCAGATCGCGGAGGGAGTGGCATTGCTGGAGAAAGCCCTGAAGTCCCGCCGCTTCGGCTCCTACACACTGCAGGCGGCGATCGCGGCCGTTCATGCGGAGGCGGAATCGGTCGCTGTGACCGACTGGCGGCAGATTGTTGCGCTTTACGACCGATTGGTACGAATTCAACCTTCGCCAGTAGTACAGCTAAATCGTGCCGTGGCAATTGCCATGCGCGATGGTCCGGAGGCCGGCCTGACGCATATCGACGCGGTGTTGGAACATGGCGGACTGGCCAACTATCATCTGGCGCATTCAGCGCGTGCCGATATGTACCGCAGGCTCGGCAGGACAGCTGAGGCTCGGTCCTCTTATGAGAAAGCTCTGGCGCTGACCCAACAGGAACCAGAGCGACAATTCCTGCAAGAGCGGATTCGCCAGTTGGAATAAGAAAAGACCGGTCAGAAGCCAATGCGGATAGTGAGCTGACCAGGCGCAAAGCATGGTTCTAAAGCGCGGAAGAAGAAAGATTTCTTGGACGATTGTCGAATTCCGGTCCCGCCGTTCGACTATATCTTGAAGGCAGGGCAACCGGCCCGCCCGAAGACCGTTACAGGAGAATGGAAAATCATGACGCAGTATTTGGTTGCTATTCACCACCCCGACGACTACGACCCGTCGGAGAGGACGAAGTGATGTCCAGCGATATCGACGCGTTCAACGACGAGTGGCTGCCGGTGTCAGGATTTTCGTTGGCGGCCTCTCCCCGGCCAGCAAAGCGAGGTCGCTGCGGGCGCAGCCCGGTGGTACGGTTCTCATCACTGACGGTCCATACCTGGAGACCAAGGAGCACATAGGCGGTTTTTGGGTGCTGGAGGCCGCCAATCTCGATGATGCACTTGCGTGGGGGCCAAGGCTTCCGTCGCCTGCCGGGCGCCCGTCGAGGTGCGACCGTTTAACTGACGGAGCACCCAACGGAGGCAACTGAGCAGTAGTGAGCGCGCTGCCGGCCTGACGGGCCAGGGTGCCGCGAGCTCTGTCAGCATCCAGCATTAACTGGCTCATCGAAAACCGGGGACACCCGTAACTAGAGCGAGCGGCGACGGCGAAAGAACACTGCACGCTGAAGTCGGCCTGACAGAAAAAGGATCGGTTTCGTGGCTTCGCTAGCTTGGCGGCAATCATGCATGTCAGCTGGGTGGATTCGCTAACCGCGTTGCTTTAGGTCGAAGCGTCAATGAATAAGTGGCGTCTAAGATTGGCAGGAACGCTGCTATCTCGGCGAAATAGGGGTGAACCATGTCCTTCGTTCGCGATCTCCGATTCGCAGTCCACTCGTTGGCGCGTACTCCAGGGCTGGTCTGCGCTGTGATCCTCACGCTGGCGCTCGGTATAGGCGCCAATGCGGCAATCTTTACGCTTGTGCGCGGCGTGCTGCTGCGACCGCTGGTAAACCGTGACGAAGGTCGTCTGATTTACATCCGACAGAGCGCCCCTGGCATCGGGGCAGAAAACGACCTTTTTTCGGTGCCCGAAATCCAAGACTTGCGCGCCAGCGTGAAGTCGATCCATGAGTTTGGCGACTTTTCGACCATCGAGTTCACGATGATTGGGCTGGGTGAGCCGCGTGAAGTTCGCGCCGGCGTTGTGGGTGGCTCCTACTTCGAAGTCATGGGCTTACGCCCTGTGCTGGGCCGGCTGCTGGACAAGCGCGACGATGGCTCCAATGCTGCAGGTGCTGCGGTGCTTACCTACCGCTTCTGGAGCACGGTGCTTCACAGTGATCCATCGGTGATGGGGAAGCAGGTTCGGCTGGATACGCGGACGGCCACGATTGTTGGCGTGCTCGAGCCTTCGGTTCCCTATCCAGCGGACACTGAGCTCATCGCGAACGTTGTGACCAGCCCGCATCACCTCTCCGCGACCATGGTCACTGGCCGCGTTCATCGGATGACGGAATTGTTTGGACGTCTGGCTCCGGGAGCTTCCCTCGATCAAGCCCGAGCCGAGTTGCGGTCGACATACTCTGCGATGAAGAAAGATCACCCCGAAGCGTATCCTACCAGCGGACAATTCAGCATCGAAGCGAAGCTGCTGCGTGATGAGATCACATCGGGTGCTCGTACCGTATTGCTTGTACTGCTTGCTGCCTCGGGATTGGTGTTCATTATCGCGTGCTGCAATGTGGCAAATCTGATTCTGGCGCGGACCGTGCGTCGCGAGGCAGAATTGGCGGTGCGTACGGCGCTCGGCGCAAGCACGAGTACGTTACGCCGCCTGCTGCTGGCAGAAAGCTTATTGCTCTGTGGCGCAGGCGCGACGCTGGGGGTAGTCAGCGCCAGTCCGATGGTTAACGTCCTGGCACAGTACGCTTCACGCTTCTCGGTGCGCGCTCTCGACTTGAAGATCGACTCGAGCATGCTATGGCTTGGCGCGGCCCTGGCGATTGTGGCGGCGGTACTCCTCGCTTTTGTCCCTCGGTTGCCCGCTGGTAACGCGTCGCAAAGCGTCAACCCCAGCAGCGGAGGAGTGCGCATCGCTGGTGGAACGAATCGGCGGCTGCGCATCTTTGCGGTCACACAGATCGCGGCCTCGTTCATCCTGCTGGCTGGAGCGAGCATGCTGATCAAGACGCTGCTCACACTGCAAGCTACACCGACCGGTTTCGACATGCACCGCGTGCTGGCCATGGATATGCCGGTGATGTCTTATGGCAAGACTCCGGATCAGATCATCAATTTCTATCGGGAGACGATACGCCGCATAAAAGAGTTGCCGGGAGTTGACGGAGTTGCGGAAGGGACCAGCGTGCCCTGGCGAGATGCGGGCAGCTTCGGCCCCGGATTTGAATTCACCGGCGAAGGTCACGTGAAGGGGAGTCACGAAGAGGATCCTCTGGCGCAGTTCCGCGTGGTTTCGCCCGGTTTTTTCGCGGCGCTCGGCGTGCCCATCATTGAAGGCCGGGACTTCAATGATGATGACCGGCGCGGTGGCGAGCCTGTAGTGATCATCAGCCAAAGTGTCGCGCGGCGGATGTTCCCCGGCCAAGATCCCCTCAATCGCCACATTATGTGGACCGACCCCGTGATGGATTTCGCCAGCGTGAGCAAACGACCGCGGCGAATTGTTGGGGTCTCCGCTGATGTCGATGATGAGCACGTCATACCGGGAGCGGCACTCACCATCTATCATCCGTTCGGCCAGGTGCCAGATAGTCTTTCCGACAACGGCGTAAGCATCTTTGGCGGGCGGCTATTCGTGCACACGCGCATCGATCCCTATGCGCTAGTCACGCCTGTCACGCGCATCGTGCGCGAGATGTCGGTTGATCAACCCGTTGAGCGCGCCGCTACGCTCGAAGACATCCGCGCTGAAGTGCTCACCCCCGATCGACTCAACACAATTGTATTCGGCGGATTTGCCGCGGTCGCTTTGGCGATCGCCATTGTTGGTGTGGCGGGCGTGCTCGCCTTTTCCGTTAGTGCACGCACCCGTGAGTTCGGCATTCGCCTCGCGATCGGTTCGCAACGTCGGCACCTCTTGACCTGTGTCATTGCTGAAGGAGCCGTAATGGCGGGTGCTGGCGTAGTTGCTGGCGTGGCAGTCGGTTTCATCCTTGCACGGCTCGCGGGTAGATTTTTTCTCGAGTTCAAATTGCCGGGCTTTTTGCCGGTGGTGATTTCTGCGTTCGTGTTGATGGCGGTCGCGATTGTCGCATCGGTGTTGCCCGCGGCGCGCGCGGCGCGCGTCGATGTCATGCAAGCGCTTAGGTCGGAATGACCGCGCCAGAGGTATCGCCATTCGGTATGCGCAATCCAGAACTGGCAATGCCTGCGGGCAGGGGTCGGGTTTCTCAAATCAGGGATTTTTATACACTCTTGGATGGCTCCCAAAGCTCGATCTGATTGCCATCTGGATCTTTAACCCACGCAAAGTTCCCGTAGGGATATTCCTCGATCTTTTCGATTGCCACCCCGTTACTCTTAAGACGGCTAAGAACTTCTCCCAAGTTCTTCACTCGATAATTAATCTGACCCGTTCGTGCCTTACCTTTGATGTCTTGATCAGTGGGAATAATCGCCCACGCTATCGTTCTCTTGATCTCCGGATTTTCAAGATCCCTGTATTCAAACGACTTATAAATTGAGTTGCACTCACTATCTTCGCCCTCAGCAACTATTCCGAGGCAATCGCGATACCAAGTAGCCAATCTCTTTGTGTCGTTCGAAAATAGAAAAACCCCGCCGATTCCGTCGATCATAGTTTCCTCCCCCTAAGCAGTGACTGGTTTATTTTCCTTTGTTTCGATCCTCCCAGATTTTCGGCCCCCGGGAATTCAATCTTATTGCCTTCATGGTCCATGATCCACGCGAAGTTTTCTTTTCATGCAACTTAGAACCTTGGAGAATTTTGCCTCCCGCCTTCTGAAGGTTGACGATCCGCCCGCCGTCTCCCTTTGACGCACGATACACATCGCGATACACGTTGTCTCTGGCGTACTTCCAATGACTTATAGGGCCGTCCGTGCTCTTCTAGGTCGTTGAAAGCCGTGCATCCCGCTAACTACGTCAGCAGTCTGGTGTAGCCACGCAAGCAATCTTGAAGATCACTCCAAGTCACTTTGAGTTATGGCGCTAAGCCGACGCGCTGCAGTAACGCCTGGAATCTGGAATCGCGACGCAGAGGATTGTACACGGGATCTACTTTAAGCGCGGCCAGCGCATTCGCTCGCTGCGAATATGCTTTTTCCAAGCAGGCCATGGCTTTTTCATTGTTGCCGACGCCGATGTACGCCCAATGGCAGGGAGCATGGTCATCTGGCGCCTGCTTTTCAAGTTAAGCGATTGCTTCCGTGAACATTCCTTTCTGTACGTATGCCTCCACGATCACACCGGCGCGGGGAAAGTTCGGCTCCATTTCGAGCACGTAGCGAAACTGTTCAATGGCTCGGTCGTATTGGTGCGAGTCGTAAAGAATTGCGCCGTTGTCGGAAGTACTGACAGTATTTTGACAGCAGGGCAGAATCCTTGTGAATGATGGCGTGCCGGATTCACTCCAATACTCTTCCTTGGGAACTCCTGTGCAACTGTCGTGTAACGAATTTTCAACCAAAATTACGATGTTGCAGGCGCTGTTCCGCCAATCAGCCAACTGGCAACCACGACGCTCCCCATGGATAGCCCGGCGCAGCAAAGCAGAACCACACGGAATCCGGAAACAAAGCTTTCGGAGATCACTTCTTGGATTCCCAAAACTATGTTTGAGTCCAAGCCGCGCGGCGGTTCCATTCTGCGCAGCTCGCCTTCTCTCGAACGAAGCTCCTGAACAATAGTCGGCGGCAGCTTCATTCTTGTGAGACCCCGCTCGAGGTGCGAATCAAAGGTCTTGACCATTACACTTCCCAATACTGCGATGGCCAGCACTCCAGCAACTCGGGCAACCGCATTGTTGATCCCCGATGCAGCCCCCGCATGCTTCTGATCGACCGAACCCATTACCACCGTGGTCAGCGGTGCCACCGTTATCGCCATTCCCAAACCTAGCACCAGCGAGGCAGGAAAGTAGGTCCGCCAATAACTCCCTCCTGTACCTACTGCCGCAAAGAGAAGGAAACCCGCCGCGACGATCAACGGGCCGACCATCAGCGGAATTTTTCCGCCGTATCGCTTGACCAGCCCTCCCGACCATCGCGATAAAACGAACATCACTAAGATCGTCGGTAGCATCGCGGAACCAGCCGCCGTCGGGGAGTACCCTTCTTGCTGGATCAGCGCCATTGGAAATAGAAAGAAGAAGATGCCAAGGGTGGCGTAAAGCAACAATGTGAAGATGTTCGCGCCGAGAAATACCTGAGACCGGAAAAGTGCCAAAGGCACCATGGGCGATCGGAGGCGAGCTTCCGCTGCCAGAAAAGCACCGAGTAAGGAAAACCCACCGAGCAACCCTGCCAACACGAATGGATGACTCCAACCGAGCCTCGCAGATTCGAGAAATGCCGTGACTACACCCGTCAATCCAGTCGTCGCCAGTAAGGCTCCCACCCAATCAACTCGCATCGCTCCGGAACCTCGGCTTTCCGGCACGTAACGCAGCGATATCGCCAGCACGGCCACCGCCAGAGGTATGTTCAACAGAAAGGCCCAGCGCCAGGAGGCATACTGAATGAGCCAACCGCCGATGACGGGACCGAAGGCGCTGGTAATCGCTGTGAAGCCGGACCAGGTACCGATGGCTTGACCGCGCGAGTCCACGTCGAACGAAGCACTGATGATCGCCAGGCTGCCCGGAACCAGCAAAGCTGCGCCAATTCCCTGCATGCAACGCGCGACGATCAGCTGGTGGATGCTAGAAGCGAGGCCGCATGCCGTTGACGCTGCTGCAAAGATTCCCACACCGATCAGGAACACCCGTCGGCGTCCAAACAGGTCTCCCAGCGCACCGCCGGCCAGAATCAACGCTGACAAGAGAATTCCATATGACTCAACCACCCACTGCACATCGAAAACACTCGCGTTGAAGCTTGTCTGCAACGTAGGTATGGCGACGTTGACGACCGTGGAGTCGACGAAAGCCATGCTGGAACCCAAAATCGTTGCCGCCAGGATCCACGGTCGAGCTCGGTCCGAGCACGGAACACCGGCGCTGGCGGAAAGGATCAAGCTTTCGTCGCAAGGTGTTCTCATAAACCTATCGATGCATTGCTCTCGACATTTGGTGCTTCCCCGACAGGTTGCAATGCAACAAGCAGTATTCCCCGAACTGTATGCGATTCTCCTTCGCCAAGGACAAGCTAGGGAAATCGCGAAACCCAGCGCCCCTGCGTGTGCAATACCCTAGCCCCAGTCAGAATGCGAACCGTGGCAATGCCAATTCCTCAAACTGATAAGCACGGGCCTTATCTATAGCATGCAAGACGGGGCAGCAAAGACGGATTGCGCGGCCGGCGGTTGGCGACGCCTCATAACGAGCAGCGGTGCCCGGCGCCAGCCAGTCATCGAAACGAATCGTAAGTTTTTCCTCCCGCAGACCTTATCCCGAATCCCACAAAGTTTAGATTTCCTTCTTGAAGGCACCATGTATAACTAAAGGAGCGTCAACATGGGAGGCGCGCCATAAAACTCTCAGTCTTTTGCGGAGTGAGCCTCGATGGCTTTCTCGCTCGGCCGGACGACGCGCTCGATTTTTTGCATACCGGGGAGCAGGAACCTCACGGCTTCAAGGAGTTCCTCGCTAGCGTCGACGCAGTCGTGATCGGCCGCCGGACCTTCGAAGTCGTGCTGAAGCTCGGACACCTGGCACTTTATGACAAGAAGCCGGTCGTCGTGCTGAGCAGTCGTCGGCTCGATTTCTCATCAGTCAAAGGCTGCATAGTCGAGCAGATGTCGGGGGAGCCGACAGAAATCGTAAAGCAGCTCGCGTCCCGCGGCTTCAGGCATGCTTACATCGATGGCGGCATCACCATTCAAAGATTTCTCGCTGCCGGACTCATCGACCGATTCGTGATCACACGCGTTCCAGTACTGATCGGAGCCGGCATACCTTTATTTGGCCCACTGCCGCGCGACGTCAGCCTTCGTCACGTTGTAACGCGCAGCTATAGCGGCGGTTTGGTGCAGAGTGAATATGAGATTCGGGCTGAGAAGTCGTCCCAATGGACCGATGCACGCTGACATCGGGTACGATCGGACTCTCGCCGTGCTGGTCACGATAATTCGCGCACGCATCGTCGAGACCGATGCGGGTCGAAACGAACCAGGACGTCGCCGGCCTTTACTTTGCTACCCGCCTGGAGAACCTGGGTTACGAGCATGTTGCTTAACTGCGGCCTTCCAACTGCGGCGCCGTCACGATAAAAGAACGCGAAGCAACGGTCGTGCCGCTTAAGCGAAGGCCGGCTGCGTACTGCACCTCCATCTTGTCTCCTGATTCTGTCACTGCGGGGGGATGGATTTTTTCGCGGCCAGCACTCTGACAGGACGACAAGGTGGCGACCGCTGCGAGCGCCATTGCGATCCAGCGCAGGCGGCAGCGATGCGTCTTCTGAGGATGAGTCACGACTCAAGATGATAACAAAGCGGCTACGTGTCCGTCGTGGCGAGGTGCTGGCTTTCAACACATTCGTGAACTGGCGTGAAGCTGCCACGCAAGCATAACCGCCAGACGAGGTGAGCAGCCCGATGGCCACTGAGTATGGAGTCCGGTCGTGTCACCGGCCGACCAAGCTGACCAGCAGCGAGCGACAACAGAATGACAAGAAAACGACACTGGAGTGATTGACGGCGTCTGTGCTCGCGGCTAGCCTCGCGGGTAGGTCGAGGGCGCGGCTCGGAGGGTGGGTTGTAATTACACAGGCCGTCTCTTCAAAAGCGGCGTAGTTCGATCCGGTATTTCCGCCATTGCCCTGGCTTTCGTCCAACCAACGACTGTCCCCTGCTGCGCACAGCAAGCATCTGCAAGAGGGGGTACAGCCATGCGAGTCGGGAAATTCCTTGCATTTTTCGTAGCAGCAGATTTAGCGCTAGGCCTTGTCGGCTGCGGCGGTTACAGTGCGCCTTCTCAACCACCTCCATCACCATCTTCTGTAACCGTCACTCCGTCCAGTGCCAGCGTGCCGGCTAGCACGGGAACGCAGAATTTCACCGCTAACATCGGGAACGACTACCTGAGTAGAGGTGTCACCTGGGCTCTCTCCGGCACGGGCTGTAGCGCTGCCACTTGCGGTTCGCTCACCAGTGTGACCACGAGTTCGGTTACCTACAATGCGCCCGCCGCCGTTCCCAATCCCGCAACGGTTACGCTCACCGCGACTTCGGTAAACGACACCACGAAAAGTGCCACTGCCACGATCACCGTGACATCGCCACCGGCCCCCGGAGCGTCCTTGGTATCGGTCACGATTACGGACACGCCGCCAACGGGAGTTACGCTTTTATCTTTTGAAGTAGCCGTTACAGGAGCGACGCTCAATCCGGGCAACGTGGATCTGCTTGGAGGAAAAGGGCCAATCCGGACTGAGGTAAAGCAGCTTGAAACAGAATCGGCGTTTCTCAGCACAACTATGGTAGCTCCGGGGACGTTCGCGAGCCTTACCCTCGCATTTGCCAATCCTGAACTCACTTTCAAGAACGACACCGGAGCCATGCTGGCCGGCTGCGCTGTTGGAGCGGTATGCGAAATCAAACCTACGGGACCGCTTACCTCAACGGTTGATTTTCCAGGGTCGGGTATTGTCGTCATGGCGAATTCCCCGACCGGGATTCAGGTAGACGTCAACCCGGGGACCATTCTCACCGCCACTCTGGGCGTGGATTTCAGTCTCGCGGGAGCGGTCAGCGCCCAGCAAATCGCGATGAAGCCAGGCGGCGAGCTGGGAGATCTCGATGACTTGAAGGGAGCTGTTCAAAACCTCGACCCCACGAACAAGAAGTTCACGCTGAATACAGCAAACGGCGACTTTCCGATCACCACCGACAGCAATACGGAGATCGACTTCGAAGCGTGTGCTGCGAATAACTTCACCTGTTTGCAGACGAATCAGTTCGTCGAAGTGGATGTAGAGCTGATGGCTGGTGGAGTGTTTCTGGCCAAGAAGATTGAATTCAAGGACGACACGCAGGGCGACGAACTCGAAGGTATCGTCTTCAAAATCGACGACGCGTCGCACTTTGAGATGGTTGTTCTCGACGAACTCAAGAGCGTCAATAACGTGAGCGTTGGCAACCCCACGGTCGTCACTTTGAGTAATCCGATATTCCGAGTGGATGCTGATGGCTTGCACGTGCCGAGTGCACTGCAGGGCGATTTCGAAGGCGCAACCGATACATCGCAGCTATTGCCTGGCCAGACGGTGCAGATCCGTTTGACGAGTCCCGCGAATCCGGGCCCGCCTGTCGCAGTGATGGCTGACCGAGTGCGGCTCCGGATGACTCAGTTCACAGCTCGCGTGAAGGCCGGCTCGGTTGTGCCACCCAAGTTCAGCGTCGATACTCTGCCAACGCTGTTCATCAGCGCCGGCATCAGCGACAGCCACATTCAAACATCGAGCGAGACGGGCTTCGAGGGAGTTTCGAGCGTCAGCGCTTTGGCTGACGGGAACGCCGTGTCGGTGCGAGGGCTGCTATTCAAAAACGGCGCGCTCCCGCCAGAGCTTACTGCGAAGAGGGTCCGTAAACGCTGAGGAGAGCACGGATCAGGAGCGACTGAGGAATCGCTTCAAATCTGCAACGGCTGGGCGGAAACTGAGTTTCGGGATCCGCGGAGAGAGGAACTGCTACGGCTAAATCCTTCCATGAGAAGGCCAGTCGATGTCCAGGCACGCTTTCGCTTTCTTTCTTATATCCTCCTACAAGCAAGCAAAGCCGAGCGCACTATGATTAGAAATGGAATCAGCTTCATTCGCTATACTTGCTTTGAACCACAGTGATCGTTCTCTTCACAATCGCATCTTTCTTGATATTGAGTACGGCAAACCTCCCCGCCTCAGCGGAACCGGTTGCTCCGCAAATCGTCACTTTCCAAAGCGGGAAGGTTCATTTGAGAGCCTATTTGTGGATACCTAGAGGGCCAGGCCCATTTCCTGCCGTACTGTTCAATCATGGCTCGGGCGGGTCCACTGCCGACGTAACGGCGGGAATGCAGATCACCGAGGCCGCTGAGATACTTGCGCCCTTCTTTGTAAAGCACGGCTATGCCTTCCTCTACCCGTTTCGCCGTGGCCAAGGTTTATCTGCAGATCAGGCTCCTTCCATGCAGGACATTCTGCTGCAAGAGGAAAGAGCAAAAGGCCAAGAGGCTCGGCAACACTTGCAGTTCACCTTGCTCACGACTGAACAGCTCGACGACGCAATGGCGGCGCTGACTTTTTTGAAGGCGACACCAAGAATCGATTCCCACCGAATCGCTGTGGCGGGCCATTCTTTTGGCGGGCAGATCACTTTGTTAGCAGCGGAACGTGACCCCACAATCCGCGCCGTCCTCACTTTCGCGGCAGCGGCAGGCTCATGGGAACGGTCGGCGGAGCTTCGCGCCCGACTGGCCGACGCAGTGGCCAAGACAAATGCCGCAGTGATGTTGATTCATGCCGAGAATGATTACAGTGTAGCTGCCGGACGAGCATTGGCTGACGAATTGGATCGCCTCAAGAAACCACATGTTCTGAAGATCTATCCCGCAGTGGGTCTCGTTCCCGAGGATGGCCACAACATGCTGTACGAAAATATTCCAGGCTGGGAAGAGGACGTATTCAACTTTCTCGATCGCTATGTGAAACGCTGACCGTGTTGCGTTGTGATCGAGGTGTGCCTTGCGGCGGCAGCGCTAGCGGCCATTTAAATAAACCTTTGAGGATGGTTACAGTCGTTTCCTCAATTCATTCCAAAGCACTTGCGCCGGGTTGAATGAAGCGACCGAGCCCGCCCTTCCTCACCTGAACTAAATTGATGCGGACACGAACAGACGAGGTAAATCGAATTGCCGATCTGGTCGATACAAGAGGTTAGGGACTAGCGCCATATTGCGGCCATTGCCATATACTTTGCTCTCGCCGTGTCAGCCGCCTGAACGGGGCAAGAATTGGGGGGAGCATAAAGATCCAATGAATCCATCGGAACGCATTGACCAACTGATCGCAGGACTCACGGACTGGCGTGGTAAAACGCTCGCCAGCATCCGCAAAGGCATCCTGGAGGCCGACCGGGAGATAATCGAGGAATGGAAGTGGATGGGAAGCCCAGTGTGGTCTCGCGCCGGAATAATCGCGGTGGGCAACGCCCACAAAGATAAGGTGAAGCTTACCTTTTCCCACGGGGCGCGCCTCCCAGATCCTGACAAACTCTTCAACGCGGGCCTCGAAGGCAACGCGTGGCGAGCGATCGATTTTTACGAGGGGGATAAGATGAATGAGCGTGCTCTCAAAAATCTCGTCCGCGCCGCCGTTGATTACAATCAGATCAAATTGCAGAAGAAAGCGCCTGCGGGTACTCGAGCGAAAGCACACAAAAATAAAAAGCGCTGAAGCTATAAGCTCTTTCTTACTCATTCTCTTTGCGGGACTGCCTGACAATGACGCTGGACGCTCGCCCAAGAAACATCGCAACCATTGCGCGGTTGGCCTAGAAGGTTGGCCCGTTCCTTTCAGACTTCCAGCCGGACCTCGACTGTCGCGTATGTGCGCTGACCATCTTAGTAGGCGTTCTTGTTTATCAATCCTGAGAATACCGTCATCAGGATGATTCGCAGATCGAACATGAACGTCCAATTTTGCAGATAGTACAAGTCAAATTCAACGCGCTTTTCGATTGACGTATCGCCTCGCCAACCGTTCACTTGGGCCCACCCGGTGATGCCCACCTTCAACGAATGTCGATGATTGTAGCGACTAACTTCCCGCAGAAACTTGTGAACGAAGTGCGGTCGTTCGGGTCGCGGCCCCACTACGCTCATATCCCCTTTCAGAACATTGATAAACTGCGGCAACTCGTCCAAACTCGTTTTGCGCAACAGCTTTCCGAATGACGTTTTGCGATTATCTTCTGACGTTGTCCATGCGGTATCGCTTTCGGACATGGAGCCCGCCCGCATCGACCGGAACTTATACATTTTGAAAGACTTACCATTCAATCCGATGCGTTCCTGCGTGAAGAAAATCGGGCCCTGTGACGACAGGCGAATGATCAAGGCGATTAGCCCCATTAGCGGGGCCGTCAGTACTAACACGCTAAGAGAAAAACAGATGTCGAAGATGCGCTTGAATAAAGCGTAGTCTAACGATTCGGTGGGGGTCGAACTGAGATCCAGCATCTGAATATTGCCTAACTGAAACAGCCTCTCTCGCACAACGATCCCTTCACCGAGGTCCACCAGGGCCCGCGTAGGCAAGCACAGATGCTTCAACGTCTTCATGATCTTCGGTATTTGCGAGAATTGTGCCGGACGAAGCGCGATCACGGCTTCATCGATTCCATGATTTGGGCTCAAGAGCATAAGTTGCTCTAGTTCAAAAACGCGGTAGTCTTGAACGCAAGCCTCTTGACCCGGTAGCCTGACGAACGCTCCAATCTGGGCTGGCGCAAAGGACAGTCGCTGCAGCCTGAGAGCCGCATCGCGTGCAAATTGATCGGCCCCCACCACAAGAATCTGGGACGGCGTGGCCATACTTGCACCGCTACGAAATAACGTTCGAAATATCGCGTGCAAGACTACGGTTAGGGTCAGCAAAACGATTACGTCACAAACCAGGAGTCCTCGGGGATAGATACCGTCGCGGCTGAAATAGAGCAGAGCTAGGAGTATAAAAGAGGTCGTCAGGCACGCGGACCAAGCTGCACGCGCTCCTGTCCGCTCGCGAAACAACTCGTCAAAACTCGTCACCCGATAGCGCTCGGCAACAAACGCCCACACCAGCGTCCCGAACAACATATGGTAGATATGTCCGTGAAACGAAAATAGTACAGGACGTCCTAGAAACTCCCAAGTGAGGCTCCAAAGGAACCATCCCAGGTAAAATGCACAAACGGGGAGCAGATAAATAGCAACCTTCAAAGACAAGCTGTACAACCTAAGTCGCAGAACCATGACCGCTAGCCTCTCTCAACTCCTTGCCACTAACTGCATCGTTACTTAGCCTGCGTGCGCAGATAGTAACGTCAGATGGATTGGAAGTCCAGTTAGTGACACGTATATCGGACTGTTATGCCTTCGCTCATATTACAAAGCACTGCTGGGAATTGACCATTTTGGGGATCCACAGTCCTGCGCGGTGCGGGTGGCGCTGGAGAAATTCGAACTTACGACTAAACGTGGTGAACGTCAAACTTCACTTTACGGCGACCGGTAGGTATCTTTCTTGTACTCCCAACCAGAAGCCTGCCGATTTTGCTATGTCCTTTTCCTAATTCCCTACTGCTGCACTCCAGTTTCGATTTCCCCTCCTTTTGACCTTACTTCTGACCAATGTCTTAAATTCAGCCATCATCGAATTCTGGGTACACTCATTCCATATTCCCAGCCGCTGAAACGTATATCCAATATCGAACCGCCCAAGCAACTCTACGGTAGTGTGGTTTTGCGAGTGCACTGCGCCGACCTCCGGTTCGGTTATACAACCCGCGCCCAAGATTCGCTCGCAATTCCCAGATCCTCGAACACTTTCAACTCTTTCTCGGAAGCGTGTGGCTTCCCACACTTCCTTTCGCATGGCTGCATTGGCATCTGAAAAGTGTAGCACCGGTATTCGAGCCCTGCTTGGTCGATGCGTCTTGTTCCATATATCGTATTCAGTACGTCATGTCGCCCCTGCGTCGCTCCCGCCTCGGAATTTGTTTACCATATACGGCTCCAACCGCTCCATACTGAAGATTCTGTAGCATAGTCCAACGATCCTGGCGGTGTCGACGTGCGGTCTAGCATCTGAATGTCGCCTAATTGAAGAGCTTTTCGCGAACCGCGACTCCCTCCCCAAAATCGACCAATGCCTTGCAGGCGGGCGCAGGTGGCTGAGCGCCTTCATAGTCCTTGGGATTCGTGAGAACTGCGGGGCATGCAGAGCGATAACCGCTTCATCTGTTCCGTGTTTCGAATTCAGCAGAACAAGTCGCTCCAACTCATTCGTTGTCCTTCGACGCAAATTTCTTGTCGTGGGAGCCCTACAAACCCTCCGACCTGGCTTGGCCCGAAGGGATAAGCCTGCAAACCTGCGTGCCACGTCGCGCGCAAAATCGATCAGCGCCCACGATAAGCAGCCGCGTCGGTTTCGCCATTCTCATACCACGTCTGCAAATCACAGCCACCACCCACGTAAAACGCCAGCAACAATAGCAACAATCATGTCCCATCTTCAGGGACATCCTATAACAGATTGCGTCCCACAATCGTAGCTGCTCAGTTCCGCTTTCGGTCCTAGCCTTCCAAACCTAATGGGAGGTTCTTGGACATACAAGACACGGCACGGCGTGCTGCAAAAACAATTTACAGAACGTCGGGGAACTGCGGGCACAGGCCATGCGAAACCAACCGCACAACTGTCCTTCTTAGGAAATCACCAGGCCATCGCTTTCGAGAAAAGGTTCTGCCTTAAGAGCCACTTTGCAACGCCAGGATTTTTTCAGCAACCTGGGCCAGACTTCTTCCGCACATATCGGGGCCGTCGTTTGACTCGTCAGGCTTTCTGAATTGCGTGATCAAAGCTGTCTTACATCCCGCCGTTTTTCCCGCCGCAATATCTGTCGTCGTATCGCCAATCATCCAGCACTCAGAGAGAGGCAATTTGTGTTCTCGCGCGGCCTGAAGGAGCATCCCGGGCATCGGCTTTCGGCACTGGCATGCTTCAGAAGTATCATGTGGACAGCAGTAGATTCCCGCGACGCTCCCTCCGCAGTTTTCGATCGCACTCTTCATTCGCTCGTGAATTTCATCCAGGCTAGATAGTTTGATTTTCCCAGTCGCTATGCCTCGTTGATTCGTGACGACGATGACGATGTGTCCAGAACGGCAAAGGCTGGTAATTGCCTGCAACGCGCCGGGCAAGAATTCCACCGCGCTCCAGTCAGCGATATATTCACCCTCGGGCGCTTTTCGAATGATCACGCCGTCGCGATCAAGGAATATTCCGGTCATTGACGAACTTTCCTTCGATGATTTCGCATAGGATGTGCCCCAATAAGATGTGTGCTTCTTGGATGCGCGGAGTGTCCTCGGATGGAACACGCAAACAGTACTCGCTGTGCTTGGCGAGTCGCCCTCCGCTCCTTCCGGTCATTGCTGCGGTCACCAGTTCCTTTTGCTCGGCACTCCTCAGGGCGTGAATCACATTTTGTGAATTGCCGCTCGTCGAGATGCCGATGGCTACGTCACCTTTTTTGCCGAGCGCTTCTATTTGCCTGGAGAAGACCTCATCGTAGGAATAATCATTTCCGATCGCCGTTAGACTGGAGGTATTCGTCGTTAGCGCTATAGCCGCGAGTGCTCGCCGCTCTCGCAAATACCGTCCAGTCAATTCTGCGACGAGGTGTTGCGCGTCAGCGGCGCTCCCGCCATTTCCGAAAAAGATTATCTTTCCTCCCGTCTCCAAAGAACGAATACACACTTCTGCCAACGCCTGCAGAGCCCCCAAGAGGTGAGCGTCTTCGAGAATTGCTTGTTTGACTTGTATGCTTTCCCGTGTTCGCTCAACGGCTAGCGGCAAGATGCCGGACGCTGTTTTCATGAATCCTCCAGCTCTGTAGTCCACGGTTCTCGAAAGCAAACTCCGTTGGCGAAGCACCTAGCTTTTTCATCGCCTCGGCAACTTTGTGCTTTTTCTCAAACTCACAATATAAAAGCATGTACCCACCGCCGCCCGCCCCGGTTATCTTTCCTCCTATCGCGCCGGTCTTCCGCGCTGTTTCATACATTTCGTCGATTATTGTGTTGCTTACTCGCGGAGAGAGATTTTTCTTCGATTCCCAGGCAGCATGCAGCAATTCGCCGAAATCTTGGAGTCGGCGGCTGAGCAAGGCATTTTTCATTTCTATGGCAAGTTGTTTCTGGTCGCGGAGTGCCTGGAGAGTGTCTTCCTGTTTTTCCTCGAATCGTCTGGTCTGATCTTCGATGATGCGATCGGACCTGCGCGTTGTGCCTGTATAGCAGAGCAGCAGATTGTGCTCCAATTCGTTGACCGTGTCCTGGTGGATCCGGAGAGGGTTCACGATGACGCGGTCGCCAAAAAATTCTATGAAATTGAAGCCTCCAAAGCTTGCTGCGTATTGATCCTGATGTCCGCCCTTTATCTGCAGGTCTTCCCTCTCAATTAGATATGCTAGGTGGGCAATCTCATATTCCGTCAGCGGCAGTCCCTTGAACTCCTTGACGAGCCCCACCAGGCCGACGATCAGGGCCGAGGATGATCCCAAACCGGACCCTGGAGGAGCGTCGCTGTGCAGAAACACGTCGAACCCCTTCGAATTCTGCGCTTGTAGCCTAACGATGGTTGCTTTTACCAGATCGAGCTGTCCGTCCAATTCCAATTTGTTGTCGACGTGGCAATCCAATAAAATTCCCAAGTCTACTGATTCGATCCGAATGCGGCCGTCCTCTCGGGGCCGGAGGCTGCCCCAGGCATAGTTATCGATGGTCGCATTGAGAACGCAACCGCCCTCCCTCTCCGGATACGGTGGGACATCCGTGCCTCCGCCAGCGAAGCTGATCCGTAACGGAGCCTTAGTGCGTATCGCCAACGCCGAACCGTTCTGGTAAGTCAACTTGTGCTCTCCGAAAGTCATCCGGGACTCCGATGTCCAAGAAATATCCATCTGTTACAAATCCGAATACTTTGTGTTTCGAGATCAGGTCGGGAAACACGTCCTTTTCAAGGGAAACTTGTTTCTGGGTGGGTATCCTGTTCAGTAATTTCTTCTCAAAGAGGTACACTCCGCCATTGATCTCTAGTTTTTGGACTTCACTAGGAGCACCATTCGCGTCCTTGCCGCTTTTTTCTAAAAAAGCAGTTAGCCGCCCCTTACGGTCCAGGCGGATCGCGCCGAACCGCCCATCATCTTCGACTCGCGCCACTGCGAGCGTCGCTAGCGCCTTTCGATCCTTATGAAACGCTCTCAGTTTCTTCAGATCCACATCCAGAAAGGTGTCCCCATTTACCACAAACATCGCTCCGTCTCTGGTCATGCGCCCACCCTTTTTCACTGCGCCGCCGGTCCCTAACAGCCTTCTTTCTCTCGAATACCTCACTCGCAATCCCCATTTTCGCCCCGAGCCGACGTGTCTCTCTATATGCGACTTCTTGTAGCCCACACACAACACCACTTCTTCAACGCCCTCTGCCCGAAGCCACTTCAGCAGGTAATCGAGGAATGGTCGCCCTGCCACTGGCGCCAGACTCTTCGGACCGGCCGCGAACGCCGATCGCAGTCGCGTGCCCAGTCCGCCAGCTAGTATCAGCGCGGCGGGGAAATTTTCTTTTCTTTTAGTAGCCAACGCGACCGTCGGACTCTTGTCTTTCACGTCGATGCGATTCCTCACGCTGTCGCAAACGCTTTCTCGCTGTGCTTACTCGCTTTGGCGGCCACGGCACCTTGCAGGACGCTCTCCAACTTTTTTGACACAATCTCCCAGTCGTATAGCGTCTCCACCAACCCTCTGGCCTTTAGAGCAATCCGCCTCCGCAGTCTTTCATCCTGCAAAAGTCTCACTGCGTGCCTTGCCAGCTCGTCTGCATCGGTGCCAATCAGTAAGTGCTCCCCGCTCCTTGCCGGCAGATCCCCACAGGCCAATGGCGTCGCTACGACTGGTGTTCCGACCGCAAAGCCTTCCGCCAGCTTATTGCTGACTCCGGCGCCCACGGTCAGCGGCGCGACAGCTACGCTTGCCTTCGCCAGATATGGTCGCAGGTCCGGTACAAAATCCACCGCTTCGAATCCCGCGTGCTCGCGATAGGACGCCAACTTCTGGTGTGCCCCGTTTCCCACCGCAATAAACCTCGCTCCGGACACCTCTTTCCGAATAAGCGGAAACACACTTTCCAGAAAAAAGCCTACGGCATGACAATTCGGCCGGTATTTGAAGCTTCCCGTGAATACCAGCACATCGGGCTCCTCTTCACCTTCTGACTTGAAGAAAAACTTCTCGCAGTCTACTCCGTTCGGAACAAGCTCGTACCGCTCATGCGGCGCCTGCTCCTTGACGCAATTCATGTCCAACTGCGAGCAGAAAAGCGTCACGTCCGCTCTTCGCGCCAATTCCCCTTCATACTTTAGAAACTTCCCATACTCCTCCCACGCAATCAAGCTCTCCCACCATGCCCCAGCTTCCTTCAGTCGGCGGTTGTACAGCGTCATGGAGTCTGTCGGGTCGCAAACCACAGGCGCTTCGATTCCCTCTGGAACGAATTGCAGCGCGCGCCAACGCTCGACGTACACTACGTCCGGTGCAGTTTCGTCGAGCGCGCGTCGAACCGCTTCCCGCGCGCTCGACGATCGGCAATACGCAATCCTAAGCGGTGTCCGTGTTGGCAGCGCCGCGGCGCACTGGGCAATTCCCCGCAGCCGGCTGTGTGGCACATGTATTACTCTTTCACATGAAGCCTTCAAGGCCTCCATCTGCTTCGGGCTTGGCGCGACAGTCGATACGCACACCAGGGAGATCTCATGTTTTCTCGCCAGCCGTGGTATCAGGTTGTGCGAACGCACTTTCACCGCCCACGGTACAAACGGCACTATGTATAGGATCTTCATCGAGAACAGGGGCCCCCTAAAATTTACGGAACAGGACACTTCCCCAAATATCCGGAATCTCCACGACTCGTTCCGGTTTGCCCTGCAGGAACTCGTTCACCGCTCGCGAGACACCGTGTTCGGACTCTGGAGAATTGTAGTCATGGATGAACATGTAGCCACCGCGGGTCATCCGGGGATAGAAGAACTCCAGCCCCGCCAGTGTCGGCGCGTACTTATCGGCGTCCAGCAACACGAACGCAAATCGTTCCGACTCCATGCCCAGCGTGGTCGCAGGGAACGTTCCGACCCTGAAGACAACGTTTGAATTGTCACCGATCCTGCGCTGCACTGCATCCACGCTCGTATCCCGAAACCGGCCGTCGGCGTCACTTTCGTCCGGAAATCCCGCGAACGTGTCAAAGAGATACAAAGTCCGCTGTGGCATTTGGGAATGGAGAAATGTACTGGTAGCACCTCGCCAAACTCCCAACTCCGCCAAGTCACCTGAAACTCTCTCCCGTTCAATCGTCTGGAGGGCCAGCGCCAGAGTTCCATACCGAACACGGTCAGCGGAGTTCGCAACGAGGCGCACTGTCTTCGCTGAGTATGTTGGAAATCTCATCCCCGACCGAAACACTGCCAGATAGCGTCGATGGACGAGCCGGATGAATTCCAATGGCCCTTTCATAAACACGGGGCGCCTTGCGGCGCCTGACTCAACAGACATTTACTCTCCGCTGCTGATCGCAACCGACAAACCAGGCAAATATTCACGACCCTTGTCGCCAGAGATTGGCGATTTCCGTCCATTGCCCAAAATCAGTTCCTCGTAGCAACGCTGGAACGCACGGGCCAGAACATCCCAGCTGTATTTCTCCCGAACTCTGCGATATCCGTTGTCCGCCAGCGTCTTGCGCGCCCTTTCGTCCTGAATAAGATGCGCAGCTGCACTGGCGAACTGCTCGGCACCGTCTGCGACACATATATCCTCTCCGTAAGCGACGGGAATGCCCTCGCAACCGAGCGCGTTGCAAAGCACGGCTTTCCGCATCGCCATGGCTTCCAAAACCTTAAGCGCTATCCCCCCTCCACTTTCGAGGTAGTTGATCAGTAGGGCGGACTGCGCAATGTACGGTCTGACATCTGGTACGGCACCGGCGATCGTCACACCGGGAATTGCTTCTGCGACCCGCTTCAAGTCTCCGGTCACGCCTTTGCCAACGACTCGTAGCTTCACTTCGGGAATTTTTGCCCTAATCAACGGAAATACTTCTCTCAACAAAGTAATCAGGCTCTGTCTCTTCGGTTTCCATTCAAAACTACCCGTCAGCGTTATCAAAAAAGGGTCTTCAACGGCTTCGGGTCGCGGATAGAAATACTCGGTGTCCACTCCGGACGGTATCACCTCAATCTGCGCCGTCGGCGAAATGTCGCCCAACTGACCAGCATCGGCATCGCTAACCACGATGCAGCGGTCAAAACAGGCCGCGATGTCGCCTTCATATTGCTTGACCCTCCCCGCCGTCCACCGCGCATAATTCTTCTCTATCCAGCTCGTGGAATTCTCCGCGAAGCGCTGCCAGACTTGCGACTCCACATTGTGCTCTCGCAGCACACAGGGCAAATCGACCGCATAGCTGCGATACTTCGCGGTGTTTAGGTGATGAAACTCGACGAGGTCAGGCTTATGGGCAGCGATCGCTTCACGAATCAACTTTCCGGCGGCCGGATACCAATACTTTGCACTTGCGCCTGGCGGAAACGAGAGCATGCCCTTCGCCAGGCGCAAGTAGTCCTTCCCCTCCGGACGCCTGTATACACGTACGTCTCTGCAGTAGCGACTCAATTCCTCAATCGCTAGCTCTTCCTTGCGGCCGGCCAGGCAAACCACAAAAAGATCGTTCTGTCGCGAGAGGTACTTAATCGGATTAAAAAATCCAATCCGCCCGCCATCATTCGGAGGATATGGAAAAAACGGAAAAACAAGCAGAAGTCGCATTCTTAGGCCTTCAGAACGGACACGGCTACTTCGGCCATTTGAGGTTTTGGTGAAACAGGAGGCTTTCGTGCAACCAGGCAAACGTCCAACGATGTCCTCGCCTTAAGGGAGCGCACCCACGGCCAGTTCAGCCCGACTCTCCACATGCCCGCAAAGTCCAAAGTCGGAAAGACGAGGTGGCGAACTGCAGCCAATGCGAAAGACCCATAACCGTAAGAATATTCCGGCGCGAACCCAGCTCTAACCGCCAATTCTGACAGTTCATTTTCGCTGAACTCGGTTTCCCAGCCTCCGTAGGGCCACCTTCCCATCCGAATCAGCACCTTCTTTACGGCTGTATATACCGAATACTTCTGCGGTACTTGTAGAAAAATCACGCCGTCCGGCCGTAACACGCGATGTTGTTCGGAAAGTATTGCGCACGGATCAGGAAAGTGCTCAATCAGCCCGACACTGAAAACGAAGTCAAACGATTCGTCCGGAAACGGCAATTTTCTTGCGTCTCCCTTCACGAACGTTGCGCGCCCTGCAATGCCGTTGCGGCTCTCCAACGCCTTGCACACCGCCAACGCCTCTTCGGAATAATCCAGACCAACTACGTTCGCTCCCCGTCTCGCCAATTCCACCAATGTCGCGCCTCGTCCGCAGCCAACCTCCAAAATCGAGCGCTTCTTTAGACCTCCCAGGTAATTCTCGGCAGCCATGACTACGTTTCCGTAGACATAGAGCCGCTTGCGACGTCGCCAAAGTTCGTCCCAGCTGTCATGGCCATTCCCAGACCCGACAGTATTTATGCGCATCGGTTTGTCCCGAACACGATCTTGCCAACTACCATTCTTAGCTTGTCTTGTCTCATTCACTCACCTTCATCGATCCTCCGTCGCCGGTTCGGCTCGCCCGACGAAATTGCAATCCTCATGGGCAACTCGTGTCTGCTTCACGACTCTTGCGAGGCCCTTGCGAGAGGCGCGGCTGTGAACTTTCGATTTTTCAAAAGGCTGTTGAACGGACACCTTCGAAACCAGCGTTGGCAGCGCCCAATATACGAAGGCGAACGGACCGGTATCTACATCCCCTCCTATAAGACCTAATGCGACAACTACCGCCGAGAGCGCGCAAACAGCGAATATATCAGGCGTTTTCGCTAGCCGTGAAGCCTTCCAACACCCGACTGCTACAGAAAGAGCCAGTACTAGAGTAATACCCAACCCAATTAACCCGGAGCCCGCAAACGCATCCATAAATATGGAATGGGCCGACCCAAGCCCCGGGTCGAGGTCCCAAGTCAACACGCGGCTTGCAGCCGAATGCCCGTAGCCTATCCAGCGAGAGCCAGTCCATACCGCGTCAGCAACAGTAGCCCAAATCACGGGTCGTCCGGTCAAATCCACGAGGGACTCAGGAGGTTCGCGGAAGTTCTCAATGAATCCAGAAGCATTCGCCAACAGCGCAAACAAGCCCGTTCCAACAATGGCGATCTTCGAAAGGCGCAAGCTCCACACCTCCGGACGCCAAACTGCAATCAGGGCCATCACCAGTGCGACACTCCCCCATGCCGCACGCGACAAAGAGAAAAACGCCAATGCTGCGCTCAGCATTACTGACACCCAGCGCAATGTGTGTCGATGTGCCATCGCCACCACAAAAAGCAGCGGGGCCACTTCTCCCGTACCTGCCACACCGATGCCCCGCAGTCTGGGAAAACCTGTTTCTGAGTATTCTAATACGGCATCGGGATTCAACGGGATGCACAGCAAAACGAGCAGGCACGTCACTATGCCGGCCCACAATATCCACCGCATGTGTTCCCGAACGCCAAACCTTTCTACAAACGAGGCACTAAACCAAAACAGCACCGTAGCCTGGTAAGCACGAAAAACCGTATAGGCGGGATAGGCGGAATGAAATGCAGATATGAAAAACGTACAGAGCAATGCCACTGCAAGCTTCTGTGGTAGATCCAGTTGGATTCTTCGGCCTTCCCTCAGCAAGTAGAACCCAACCGCGATAAAAATGCCGATCTGAACTACCAGGGCCAGATCGAGCCCCTCGGTGACCCCCGCACCGCCTTCACGAACTCTGAATTTCGGCGGGCCCGAAAAAATCAACACAAAGAGCACACACCAGATGATTCCTGGTCGCTTCAACGGATTAGGAGCTTGAGATTCCCTAGACATTGGCATGCGTGAACGTTGGGCCTAACAATTTGTTGAACAATCGGGGTTCGACTGTCCCTTGGATCCCATTTTGATTTCTTACGGCGCGGAGAAGAGCTGATTCGATGGGCAGAAAATCGCCACTTGCTGATCATCGCCGCGCATTCACTCGTCTCCTTCTTCTTTCACTCAAACGAGAGCTGCTTAGTTAAAGTTGCAGCGAAACAGGTTTTTTCAACCAAACGGCTAGAGCCAGATCACTTCGGCCGACCGGCGAACCAGCGTCTATCACTGAACCTCCGTAGGAGTTAGGGGTTTCCGAATATCCTTTAGTCGGTTGCGAAACAGAGAGATGCCCTCAAAAAATCCCTTCTCGGTTACTACAAATATTCTCAACTTGGTCGGAGCGAGCAAGTATTTGGCGAGGATTTTAACCTGAAAGGCTGGCAGATAGATCACTGTTTGCCAAAGCGGGAAATGTTTCAGCAGGTAATAAACGTGATTTCGAACGAGGTGGCGAATCGTAAAGTCCGATTGGCTTCCAGTTAGGCTGCTTACCTTATGCAACAATCGGGCGGAAGGAAGATAAAAGAGTCTAATCCCGGCACGATATGCTCGCCGGCAAAAATCGGTATCGTCAAAGTAAACAAAGTAAGCAGGATCCATTAGCCCAATCCGTTCGAACACCTCGCTCTTTATTAGCATGCAGCATGTTGGACCGTAATTTACTTCTCGAGGCTGGTCGAAGCTCTGGTTGTCTTTTTGGTCGAGACCCCAATGCCTGGCAGAGCCCCGAATCCAGCTGAATGTGCCGCCGGCACACCAGATCCGTTCCGGCTCATCGAAATAAAGGATCTTGGGAATGACCATTTCGCTTCTGTGTTGGTTCAATCCTTCGAGCAATTTCGATACAAGATCGCTGCCAAACACCGTGTCGTTATTGATGAGAAGCACAAAGGAGCAGCCTTCTTTCATCGCCGCGCGTATGCCAATATTGTTTCCCTCGGCTACTCCTAGGTTCGCCGCATTAGGTATTAACACCATCTTCGGATGCTGGTATTCAGAAAGCAGTCTCAGTGTCTCGTCGCAAGAGGCGTTGTCGACGACGTATAAGATAAGTTCTCGATGCGTTTGCTTCAGGAGCGAGTCCATAAACCCCTGAATCACTGAGGCGCTGTTATGAGTGACCGTCACCACACCAACAAGGTTGCGCTTACTCATGAAGAACTCCTCGCTCGCGCATCTCTTGCAGGGATAATTCGTATCGAACGGGCGAATGTTCCTCGAGCCCCGCCCATGTTAGGAAGCGCCTCAAACCTTCCTGAAAGTGTGTTTGTGGCGCGAAACCTAGCGTTTGGCGAATTTTGGTTAAATCGGCAAAATTGTGACGGACATCCCCCTGGCGGAACACTCCGGTGATAGAGATCTTCGCGCTGCTTCCGAGAAACTCCACGATTTCCTCCGCTACGTGCAGCACGCTGGTTCGTTCTCCGGTCCCAACATTGAAGCTCTCCACAGCGTTCGAGCTTGCCGCGATACAGCGCCAGGTTGCTTCGACGGCATCGTCAACGAAGACGAAATCGCGGCTTTCCTCTCCATCCTCAAAGATCTGAATCTTGGCATTTGCCCGCGCCAAGTTCGAAAAAATCGCAAGGATACCGGTGTAGGGGTTACGCAAGGACTGCCCCGGACCGTAGACATTTTGGTATCGTAGCGCATAGGCAGAGAATTCCCGCGCTCGAGCGAGCATAAAAACCATCTCTTCTTGGACTTGTTTGGTCAGCCCATAGAACGACAAGGGCCGGATCGGGGAATCTTCACTGGTCGCTTCCGGAACGCATGCAGCCTTGCATATCGGACAGCAGAGTTCGTATTGACCGTTCCGCAACTGGTCCAATTCGCGGGGGCCAGGATAGACGACTCCGTGATCGGCGCACCGGTATTTCCCCTCGCCGTAAATGGCGCGAGAAGACGCAATAATCATTTTTCTTACGCGATTCGCCTTGCCGTTTATCAGCAAATCGATCATCACTGCAGTGCCGCCGATATTGACGTCTTGATATTTCGCAATCTCATACATCGACTGCCCGGTTCCTGTTTCCGCAGCAAGGTGCAGCACAACATCTCGGCTAGCCAAGGCGCGGGAGACCAGGTCGCGATCTCTCACGTCGCCGCGAAACAACTCCACATCGCGAGCCAAATCCTTGGGTAATTCCTGTTCCCCTCCATGGACCTGAGCGCTGAAGTTGTCCAAGACGGCGACGTCGCATCCTTCGCGTAGCAGACGCCTTACGACGTGCGAACCGATGAAGCCTGCACCACCCGTGACAAGGATATTCATGCCGCCCCAGCCTCGACTCGTACCACCGCGCCAGCCCGTCGCGCAGAAAAATTATACGTAAAGCAGAGCAAGTGCTTGAAAATACCGAACGTCATGGTGTTGATGGCAGCTGGACGCGCGGAAAACTCTGGTTCGATGCGCTGCACAATGAAACCTGAGGAACTCAGGAGATCATCGATCGTATTCTTGGTAAAGAACTTGGTATGGGTCCAGTCCAGAATGCCTTCCTGCGTATATTGCAATCTTCCGAAGAGAACCAGAGGTAGAATCACTTTGACGTTTCGCACATTGGGAAGAGAACCAATAAACTGGCCATCGGGACTCAGTAGAGCGCAGAGGCGCCGAGCTACAGACCAGGGGTCCTTCACATGTTCGAGAACGTGACTCGCAATGATAAGGTCGAAATGTCGAACCGGGAAAGCGAGTCGAATTTGTTCAACGTCGCCTGTTAGAATCACATCAAGATCAGCATTCTGTCTGGCAATATCGGCGACGTCCGGCACCAACTCCACCCCGGCGACAAATTCCGCCGATCGCTCGCGCTTAGCGAATAGCAAGGCTTGCCCATGCCCACAGCCAATCTCAAGTACTCGTTTGGGTCTACCCTCGATCAGTTTGAGCAACGACATTCGCAAATGGCCATAGTATGGATCGTCAGGCTTGACTTGTGTGTTCTGCAATGAAGTCCCCTACTGGAATCCACTCACCAGCTTCACGCGAATATTTCTTGACCAGCCTCGCCGGCGTCCCTGCCACCATGGAATAAGCCGGAAAAGACCTGGTGACCACTGAATTCGCTCCCACCACGCAATGTTCACCGAGTCGAACACCGGGCAAAATACAGGCGCGATACCCGATGAAGCAATGAGGCCCGATATGGATCTCGCCTTTGTTAAACAGTTTTTGCTGCATAATTAGTCCGGCCTCCGGCGACAGGCCGTGACCGTTGTCTGTGATGTACACATGTTCGCTCAGCACACAACCATCTTCAATCCTCATCTCTTGGGTCGCCACGATGCACGCATATCGGCCTACGTACACATCGTTTCCGAGCACCAGTCTCGGATGAAACCTCTCGCCGGCATATTCCGAAATCGTGCTCAACCAAGAATGTTTGAGGATAATTGTTCGGTCTCCGAGCTCAATATTTTCGGGACCATCGATAGTCCGCGGCCGCAAGATATAGGTATCGCGTCCACACCTCAACCTCAGGGGCGTGAAGTGGACGATCTTCATTGCCATTCGACGCAATGCCTTTTTCGTCTTCAGCACAGTCACAACTCCCGCAAAACTCTTCACAGCTGGGGCACTAATCCTCTGGTTCGCAACCTCCCTCGCTCTGATCCGACTAGGCCCCAGTACCAAAACAACAATAAAGTTGCAACTAGTGTCGCAAAAAAGCCCAGTGACTTGATCATCAGATTGGATGAGCCGCTGTAGTGGAGCACGATTGAAAAGGCAATTGGAGGAAGGGCACAGACTGCCGGCCGAAGTAATCCATCGCGCAGATAATCCGAAATCCGGAAGGCTACCCGGACCGTTCGCCTCATGTTGTAAAGGAGGTTTCCTCCCACTCCCACGAGTGCTCCGATTAAAGTACCAACAGCTACGCCTAATGCGCCAAACATATAGCCAGCAACAATACTAGCAAGCAGGTTGCAGGCTCCTTCCAGAAAAGGGGTGACGGTCACGAGACGCTGCTCTCCGGCTCCGATTAACGCCATCACATAGGGTACTGCGGAGAGCCGGATCATGTTTGCAGCCACTAGGACTTGCAAGATCCGAGTCCCACGGGCGGCATAGCCTGGCCCCACCCACACCGTCAGAACGTGTGTCGCCGCAAGAGCTAACGGAAGACCTGTGAGCAAGAGAAGGAACGTACTATACCTTGTCGCAGTGATCATCACTCGTCCCAACTCTTTGGTGTCTCCACGGGCATGCAGCACTGCTGCGGAGGGGACCATTACGCCAAAAATGGCATTTTGAAGTCCTGTCAAAAAAGCAATGAGACTTGCTGCCGTTGCGTAGTAGGCTACAGCTTCGAATTGAAAATAGCCCACAAGCGCAATGTCCAGACCCGTGACAAGCAACATCGCAAAAGACCACACACTAAGACTTAGACAGTAATCGAAGAGTTCCCGGCCCGTGTTCCTGGAAATCAGCCGCACTGATGGTTGCGATCCTGGAACCATTTTTCGGTACATCAGATACTGCAGAATGTATGAAGCTAAATTCACTCCAGCCACTGCCGCACCCATCTGAATAAGATCTCCACCATGCCGAACTACAAACACCAGTGACACTGCGCTGAGGATGCGAGAGCCTCCAATAATGGCTGCTGGGATTTCATTGCGTTGCATCCCAATGAAAATTCCATTGAAGACAGAAGCAGGGAGCCCCACTGCTAAAGAACCTGCTACGAGCAACAACGCTACGCGGGCCTCCCCGACGAACGCGGGAGGCATCTGTCGAAAAATGAGGGGCCAGGAAGCAGCCACGGGGAGACTACCCGCGATCGAAACAATCCCAGTTACGCCTAGCACCGCTAGCGCCGTGCTGATGATGCTATCGCGATGTTGCGGATCACTTCTCGCGTTTGCATGGGCGACGAAGCGCCCAACTGCGGTTTGAATTCCGAAGTCGAGGTATCCAACGTAAGCGCTGATTTGCAGTACCAACGACCATGCGCCATAGGAGTCCGCCGGCATAAGCCGTGTGAGGAACGGAGGCAGGGCAAGAGCTACTAATGCCGCGGCCCCACCGCGAATAATGTTTGCGACCGCGTTCTTTATCAAAACCAGGTTTTCTCGCTTCGCCATTCGCTACCGCACTTTCAGTTCAATCTCAGCAAAACATTCATTGTCGCGAGCAGCCTCCCTATCTGCGGCATCCTCAGGACGTGCCTCGCTCCCGCGGGCACCTCCACTCTCCGCTCGCTGCGAAATCCATCGTTCTACCGCGAATCGCGGATTCAAGTCGATTTGTTAGCGAAATATAGCGCGTCCCTGGTTCGTCGATGTATCGTCCTTCCATAACTCTCTTTGCTTGCCGTCTCGTTCGAAAAGAGAAACACTTCCGACTCATCACCCTTCGTGTGGCCACTCTCATGGCACACTCATCAGATCGGCCTCAAACAGCTCAACCACCACCGAGCGCCGGATCACGTCAACAGATACCACAAAACGTGCGCCAGCCTTTCTCCGCAACAGGATCCCAGTCAGCCCCGCTAACGGACCCGCTTGCACTCGCACTCGCCGCCCCACCGTCAAGTACGGATGCGGTTCCGCCCGTAACCCATCCGTCAGACTCGTCCGCAGTGCCTCGATCTCGTCCTCGGGCAGCGCCGTCGGGGCGCCCTCGAATCCCACCAGGCGCACTACTCCTGGGACCTGCAACACTTGCAGACGATTCCGCAGTGCAGTACGCACAAATACGTATCCCGGGAACAATGGCAGCTCCAACTTCACTCGCCGGTCCCTCCATCTTCGTGAGCTCGTATAAAGCGGCAGAAAGTGTTCAACCTCCCTCACGCCGAGCTGTTCTGACACTCGCTTCTCATGGTTTGCGCTGGTATATGCCGCGTACCACCGCAGCTCACAGTATCTCGCCGGTAAAATGGGGGTATGGGCACCAATCGCAACGGGTGTGACGGCCGCGCTCATTTGCAACATTTCCTCGTCTCGACGTATTGCTCGGTGAAGCTGCTGCAGGCAGCTCCGCCCCGTCGCTTACAGGGCCCTATGCGACCTAAGCCTTTTATCGTCAACAACTTACTTAAAGTTGACGCCTATTTCGCGGTGTCGTCGCCTCCGGGCCGCTCTTCGGTCGAGTCCCCGGACTCCTTCCAGGAATTCCTGTGCGAACTTCGATTTGAATCGCCACTGGCTCCGTTCCGCGAAAACCTCGATAAACTTTTACGCATGGTCGTTAGCACTTCTACCGCAAATGCCTTTCCGGGATCACTCGCTTCCACAGAGTCCCACCGCGTCTTTAGAAGAATCCACGCGATGGCAGTGGCGAGTCCGACGAGCGTTCCGAGCACTGTGAGCACTGCGCGTGGCGGAAACGTCTTTTTCGTCGGCACGATGGCAGCATCCAAAACTTTTACGCTAGGAATTTCCTTGGCTTCTTGGACCTTTGCCATTTCGTACTGCTGCGTCAGGAGCTCGAAAACCGTTTCCTGAATTTTCGTCTGCAGATATAAATCCGCGTACGTCACACCAAGAACCGGGAGTTTTCGAATCGAGGGAAAAAGCATTCTGGCTTCTTTCTCGTTGCCCTGAGAATCGCTGCCGCCGATCTCGTTCAGCTTTTGCTGCAACTCATTTACTCGAGCTTCCGCAGCTCGAACACGCACGTTGTTGTTGGTATAAATCTGCCGCAGGCCGCTCAACTCGGCTTGTGCAGCGATCAGCCTACCCTGTAGATTGGCTGCAGCCTCCACCGTTGCTTTGCCCTGCGCCGGAATGTCGAGCGCCGTATTTTTACTAGCGAAACTGCTGAAGTTTTTTGCTGCCGTGTCCAGTTCAGCCTTCACCGTTTTAAGGCGCTCTTCGAGGAAAATCCGTTCCCGGCGGGCTGACGACGTACTGACCTGTGCAACCAGGCGATCGAGTTCGTCTACGTAGGCACGGGCCATCGCCGCGGAGCGATTGGGATCGCGATCCGTCACTTCGATAGTAATGATTCCGCTCTTGCGATCTTCCGAGACGTCGGTGTGCCCCGCAAGGTCCTTTCGCGCATCCTCGATTTTCGAATCCCAATAGACTCGCTGAAGATCAAATTGGCCGATCAGGCGATCTTGAACCGTCTGGCTGTTCACAACGCCGACAAAGAGTGCGCCGGAGCTCTTCACGCCAAGGAAATCGCCGGCCATAGCCCCTAAGCCGCCGAGACCGCCGACGCTGCCGGGTCCGGCTTTGCCACTTAGGGCGGCCAAAATTCCCATACCCATACCCATACCCGATTGCCCATCCGGAGGCATTAGGCGGGTTACCGCACGGTAGCGATTCGGAATCAGAACTGCGATCAACGCGCTTGCCAGGAATGCAACCAGCGCGGCACGCAGCAAAAATCTTCGACTTTGCCAGAGAAGCCGAAGATACGGCAGCAATTGGATCGATTCGTCCTGAACTTCCATGGAGAGAGGCGTCTGGTGATCTCCGTTTTCTTGCACCTCCGGAGCCGCCTCTGGTGCTGTCGCTCTGCCCGTCGAGCTCAATTCCGGTTTCCTTCACTGCCAGATTTTGAAGCTGCTTGATGGAACGATGGCCGGAAGATTTTTTGCGGCTGAATCTGAATCCCAACCGAGGCGGAAATGTCGCGTTGCGGCCCCGGCTGAATAATGGGAAACACCCATCGCTCGTACTGAAAGGAAGTGGTCAAGCCAAGTATCTGCGAAGGCCAATAATCGCCTCGCACGCCGATATCGGTCAGTGTCCCACCCCCGGGAACAAACTGCTGGCTAACCTTCTGGTGGCGGAAATTGACTTGCACGCGATCGCGCGAGGTGAACCAGTAGTTACTCCAAGCCTGCGCTCCTTGTCCGTCGCGGCCAATCCAGCTTCCTAGCAATTGTCCGTTGTTAGTATAACCTTCCTTAAATCTAAAGTTATAGTAATAGAAGCCATGGCCTAACGCGCCGCCGGCGGGAACATCCGTATACACACCTTCCACACGTAGATCGAGTCTCGGAAGTTTCGGCAAACGAGAAAAGTACAGCCCCCCTCGAATGGCGGACCGATCCCAATACGCGATCGGACTGAACTGGTCTTCGGCGAATGCGTCACCATAGAATGTCACCCAATCGCGGAGCTTCGGCAGACGATAAGACCAATCCATACCGGAGCGACGGTCACCAGGATCCTGGGGAGTGCCCGGCAATCCGTTGGCAATCCCAAAGATGCTATGTCCGAATGTTGCAAACGTCAGTGGAACGCCGGGCCCACCCTGGATTCCGGTAGCAGAAAATCCAAATTCGAAATTTCGAGTGGGCTTGAAGCTGAATCTTTCTCCGTGAAGGAATGGTTGCGGCTGGTACTCTGCAGCAAAACTTCCCGAGGTAGCAAAGTCGGGACCAGCGGTAAAATGCTGCCCGGACAGTTGTCCAAAAAAAAACTCCACGCGCACCGGCCCCAGGAACCGCGAAACTAACGGAATGGAAAGTGGAGTTACGCGATTCACTCGGAACATGTTGATCGGGGCGGCATTATCGCTAAACATCATCGAGCCACCTTGCCCAGCATCTCCTGGCCCCCAGTCGAGACTTTGACGCCCGAAACTGAATTCCCAGTTAGATAACGTCACCCCTACATATGCATCTAACATCTGAAACTGTTGAATAGAGGATGTGCCCGTGGCGGGTGGCGGCCCCGGCAACTGGTCAAACGTAGCGATAAATTGGCGCGCGGAAAGAGGCAGCGCAGGAACCGATGGGGCAGTCTGAAGCTCGCCGCGAAAGTATCCTGTCCATGGCCCAGCGGTTGTGTAGAACGAAAACCCGGTGGAGGTGTTCCAGCCTTGGCCAAACGGTCGACCAAAATCGTTAATCTGAGTTTCGGCAAAATGGTACCCGTCATTGAGCGGCATGCCGGAAATGTGCCCTACGCGCGTATATACAGATTCCAGGCGCGCTTCAGGACCCGTAGACGCCGGATCAAGTTCAGAAGCAAATTCAGCCTCCAGCTGACGATAAATCTCGCCGGCCGGAGAGTCTGAAAACGCGATTCGATCACCAGCCTCGGTGACCAAGCGGGCGCACTCGCGCCGCGTCCAGGGACGCATGGCGGCAAATCCGCTGTCGACGAGACCCATTCCCGCGAGACGATCGAAAGCCGGGTAGATCCAGCTATCGAGGGGTACGTACGGCGAGCCACGAGAGCCGGGAGACGGATCGGTGAACATTCGTCGCGCTTTGGAACTCCAGCTTTCCCATTCTTCACCGCCAAGTTCGGGGTCGTGGTGCCTCTTGTAGACCGTATAGGCGGACAGTTCACCAATCAAGGTGCCGATTAGAACGTCTGACGAAAAGTGTTGCTGCGCTCGTACACGCGAATAACTAACCAGGCCCGCTAGGCCGTAAGCCAGAATCTTAGTCAATGGTCCGGGGTATTCGTGGGCGATTACTGCGGCAATCGACCACGCGGCAGCGGCGTGCTCTGAAGGAAACGACGTTCCACCCTGAAAAAAATCTCCCGCACCCGTGCCTTGCAACGGCCGCTGGCGGCCGAACGAATACTTCGCCACCTCGGTCATCACCAAGCTATTCAACGCCGCCTCGCCGGCAAGAAATCCGGTCTCACGCCAGTGTGAATCATGATTCTTATAGCTTAGAGCCCACAGAGCCCCGGCACCACCAGCTAGGCCTGCCAATCCAATGTTTGATATCGACCGGTAATTGGAGATTGTTTTCGGATCTTGTGACATGTGCCGGTTGACGTCGGCATCGGTCACAAAAAGGCCTGCCGCTAATCCGCTGATCGGCACCAGCCATGTGGTATCCGAGAAACGTAAATTTTTCGGGCTGGTCCACAACTCTTTCTGGTCTCCGCCGAAATCTTCGGCTCGTTCGACGAGCCAGTTATGTTTTTTCACCGGAACGTGAATTTCCTTCACGCCAGCTGCTTGCGGCGATGGCACTTGTTGCTCCGTATTCATTTCAGCTTTCTTTTCAGGCGACTCGGGCTCTTGAGCATAGGCAATTCGCGTTGGTTTCACCGTCATTCCCAGCACAAGTAGGCTCACACTAAACCAGATTCGCGACTTCCAAATCATGGGTGGACGTAGGCTACGGCCAGCGCAACCGAAGTCGCCAGCTGTGCAACCTGCATAACCGTCGTGAAATTCGGCCCACCGACCTTTGGCGCCTTTTCCGGTACGACGACCGTATCTCCTGGGCGCAACGAAGCGCCCATCGGATCTCCCGACCACCAGCCGGAACTATTGTTCTTCGCCGAGATCACCGATCCGTCAGCTCTTATGACGAACACGGCTTTCTTGTCCGCCATGGGAGTCAGACCACCGGCCTGGCTCAGATACCATTTTGCCGAACGGCCTTTCTGCTGACTGATCGCCGTCGGATTGAACACTTGACCGGTCACCAGTACTGTATTGGGGTTCTTCGGAATCGTTAAAACATCGCCATCATGAACCGGGATATCAGCGGGTGTGTTCTTCCACTTACTGATGTCGCCCTGAATATGAACGACGACTCGGCCAACCGGATCATGTGTCGCTAGCTCGCTCAGCGTCGCTTCGGTCTGCGAAATCGCGGTTAGCTTCGCATTTTTTTGGTCAGCATCCCCTTCCGGCAAAGACGTCAGAATTGCCTTTTCGGACTTGATGCGGGTAATTAGGTCTATCTGCGATTTCAGTTCAATTTCGCGAACGTCGCGCCGCATTAGGAGCGCTCCGTAGGGATAGGCATGCTTCGTGTATCCGCCGGCACGCTCCAGTACAGAGCTCAGCCTTTCGCCCGGCTGAATTCCATAGGTCGAGGGATGCATCACTTCGCCGCTCACTTTGATGGACGCGCCAACATCTTTCCAGCCAGGAACTTGGCGAACCGCAAGGACATCGCCGGCGCGCAACGGCACGTCCTCGGTTGGATTACCATTCAGAAGGGAGACGAGTGAAATCTGGATTTGCTCGGCAGTTCCGCCAGATGCCGCGTACCGCGTGAGATCCGCAGAGTTCGTGTCAGCGCTCCGCTTGAGTCCGCCGGCCGCTCGAATCAAATCCTCGGCACGCATATTGCCAGTGTAGGGATACCGGCCTGGCTTAGCCACATCGCCCGTAATTTCGACGGTGCTCGCATCTACTCTTGATGAATTGCGGTGAATCAATAGTCGGTCACGCGGCTGCAGCAAAATATTGTCGCCACTGGTTCCGTTCAGCGCTTCACGAAGATTCACGCTGAAGATCTTTGCGGTGCCATCTGGATTGATCCGGAACAGTTGTGCTGCATCTACGGAAGCGTCGGCGGTCAATCCGCCGGCGAGAAACACGGCGTCGCGCAATGATGCCTGCCCTGAAGTTCGGTAGGTGCCAGGCAGGCGTACTTCTCCGCTCACGGAAACCGTCGGGGGCGGTTCAAAATCAAACCGGCTGAACACTCGAACCGTGTCCAGTGGCTCCAACTGTGGTGCCGACGCGGGATCCTTCAGTGCAGCCGACAGATCAAAGCTCACCACGTTTGGCCGAAAATCAGGCGGGCTCAACCGGATTATTTCGCCGTAATGCGCGGCAGGCTCGGGTAGTAGATCTTTATACGAAGTAACGATATCGGTCAGTTTGATTCCTTGGTGATAGGAATATTTGCCGGGGCGCAGAACGTGTCCTTGCAGGTAGATGGTGTCCTGATTGTAGGGAGCGATTGGAAAGATGTGAATCTCGTCGCCGTCTCGGATGATAAAAGATGTAAGTTGCGACTCTCCCCCGCCGCCTTCCGACAGATCGAGGCTGAGCATGGTGCGTTTCTCATGAGCCTCGAGTCGCTGCACTTCCACATGTTTCAACGTCGCTGAAGGAAGAATTCCGCCGGCCAACTCCAAGGCGTCCGCGAGGGTCTTCTCCTCCTGCAATTCGTAGATGGCGGGACGGCGCACCATCCCCGTCACGGTTACCTGCGCTCCCAACGGGGACACCATCAGCGTGTCGCCGTTTTCAAGCTTCTTGGCGTCAGGCGTGACTCCGCGCAGCAGCAGGTCGTAGGCATCTACTTGCTCAAGCAGCAGCCGGCCACGATAGTGTTTCAAAGAACGAAGCGAACCACGAGGCGTGATCCCGCCCGCCGAAACCAGTGCGTTCAGTGGCGTCGAAAGCGAGCTGATATCATAGGCGCCCGGCTCGTTTACCTCGCCGACCACATATACGCGCACCGTACGCAGCCGCGACACCGAGACCTCGGCGGACGTATCGCGATATTGGGTTCCGAGAGCCCGCTGCACGAGCTGTTGTACGTCGCCCAGTGTGCGTCCGCTCACTTCCACCGGCCCTGCTTCCGGCAGCGCCACCCGGCCCTGCCGATCGACAACCCGCGTCAACCGTGTGGAAACCCCACCCCACAAATCGATGGTGAGTCCGTCGCCAGGTCCGACAACATAATCTGGCCCCACCGGCAAGTCCATCGGTACAGATCGCGTGTCTCTCAACCCGTCGCGGAAGACTTGTGTACCGAATCGCTGCGGAGTCCCATTCCTCGAGGGTGCTTGAACGTATAGATCGTACAACGAAGGAATATCGGCATAAGGTGTTGGCCGATGCACCGTTTCGGGCGGCGGTGGAAGCACCCGGTTGCGAGCAGCCCTGGCCATTGGATAGGCCGCGCTATTATTCGACAATTCAGCCCGGTCCGAGCGATTGCTGTTCCTGGCAGTCAGTTCCTGAGTCGGATCCGTGTTGGGCAATGCCAGTCCCTGCGGATTATTCGCTCGATTCGAGTACATAGCCGCCATTTCGAGCTGTTCTGGGGTCAGAGCGCCAGATACCAACGAATCCGTTCCGCTCTTCGTGCCGGAAGACAACAGCAAATCTTGCAGGGAGTCGTACGAAGAAGAACTGCCTCCGGTCATGATTCCCGATCCGCCCGCTTGCGCTCTTAACAGGGGAGCGTTTGGATTCGAAGGGATTCCCTGGTCCGGCGGCGAAAGCTGTTGATCGTTTCGCGGAACGTTACTCCCCGGACTTGTTCGCTCAATATTTGGAGGAACGTTTCCAAGATCGCTGCACTCCGCATCGTCTGGATTGTTCTCATCGTAGTCCCTAGCCCGGCAGGGGTTGCGCTGGCTGCGCTGGCTCGAAGTTTGAGGCTGTAAAGCTGCCTGGTCCTCTTGCCCTTCGATCTGCACCAATCTCCGAGCGCGTTGCTGCAGGACCAGGTCATGCTCCTTAGCCATATCGGACTCAGGGTTTATACTGGGTCGGAGATAGCCGAACTTCTGCACCAGCCTGGTGGCCACGGAACGAAACTTCACATCGTTTGTCAGTCGTTCATACACCGCCGCATCCGTCAAATCTTGGTCAGCGATGACTTGGCCGTTGTCACTGGCGTCCTTCGCCATCCAACGTTTGAGTTCGACCATCAGCCCGGTGTCTCGCACCAGAACGGCTTTTATCTGAGCAGCGGAAGCTGCGACGCGGTCCAGATTGTCTCTCGTTAATTCTGACGTCAATTGCTGCGATGCGACAGGCACATCCGGTGGAGCGCTGGTTCGTTGTCGCTGTGCTTGACCTTGCGCTTGCGATTCTTGCGCCAACGCGAATGCGGCGCCTCCCAAGAGGACGAATAGCATCGTGAAAACCTTGCCGTACTTCAGGGACCGAAAAGAATTTCTCATGACACTTCCCTTGCGAGTGTTGCTGCCGTCGTATGATGCCAAAATGTGTCTCTTCCGATGCTTCCATAAGGCCAACAAATCTTGGAAATGCCGGCCAGTAATTTCTAGCGCTTCTCGAAGGTCCGATTTATGCCGCGCCAGCTTGTCTTGCATTCACCAGCATAGCAAAGACAAAATCAGAGCACATCTCTTCGACTTGGCTACCGATATTTCGGTAGCCAGCAACCACGCCGATGAAACGCAGTGCCCTCGATAATTGGACAAACAGCTATCCTAATCGATAATGTTCACGATTATCCAATTTCCGTCAACGTCATAGCTTATCCCCTTAGTTGACGGCCCGCAAATTTGCGCGGTTCTTTTAGAGCGCTTTCGAAATCCTCGTCCCGATGATTCGACGGCCTCGGCTTGAATATCGAGCGTAATTTCTTCTGAAGCGGCGGCGATAATGTGAAGTGCCAGGAATTCTTCAGCAACTCTCCGCAGATGAACTCTCGCCTGCACAGTTTTTCGGCAGTGATCACCAGCAAGTCAGGCCGCGGTTTCCCGGTTGACTTGCCGAATCGCGGATTCTTGCGTTACTTCCCGGACCATCTCGACCGAGAGTTTTTCCAAGAGCATTTCGACCAGCAGATCTCGCATCATTAATTTGGGCGGTTCGCCACCAGGACGCCCCACGCCTTGGTCATTACCGATCCTAGGATAAATGTAGCATCCATACTAAGACTAGCATTTGAAAGGCGAGAACCTAAAAAGCCTCATTTGCGAAGCGCCATCAAGCTGTGCGGGACCAAGGAACTGCGGGAGTCCAAATGGAGCAAGACGAACGAATGCCGGCCGCGATCCACTCGCAAACCTGTCCGCAAACCGCTCCAGCCGGCGACCGGAAGAATCGTTAGCGGCGGAAAACCAATGTGCCAAAGTTTTCCGGAACATGGTTGGGGTCGCGATTTGCCGCACAGGTCTGCTGCCAGCACATGAAATGCCTCTGCGGATCCTCGCCGAGACCATCGATACGGTAGAGATTCGCACGCCACTTGGTGCCTGGCTGGACGGGCAACTCGCTCACCGATCTCAGGGGAACCCGCGCGGCTGCATACCAAACGTGCTTCGCTTCATCGATGCGGCCCAGGCGTTGCCAACCGGAATTCCACTCGGCTTCGTATTTGTTTTTGTTCAGATCGATAGCCAGGTCAACCCAATCGCCGGTCGGCGCAATTTCGAATTCGCGATAGTGCCTGATATCGGTCCAGTCGTCGCCCAGAAAAAATTCAACAACGTCACGATCCCACAACTTCAACCGGTCTTTGCTGTTATCCGCGGGCAGCCACAGATTCAATTCCCGATAGGGACTAGTGAACAGGAGATACAAATCCGTGTCCGTCCAAAATGCACGCACCTCGGTCTTGAGCGCGGGATAATCCTTCTGCAGCGTACAATCCTTTTCGATCCACGCGGAGGCCGCGTGGGACCATATTGGCGATTGCGGGTCGGAACTCAGTTCCGGTGTACCCGCCACGTAAGGAACGGAAAGCGTGGCCGTTGGAGAGGAAACTTGGCAGACCTGGTAAGCCAGCGCAGCGACGGGAGCAACGAGCAACAGCGCCAGAGATTTGACGGATTTCATTTTCTTCAGTCCTAAAGTAGTTGCCTACGGGTAAACAAAAAACCGCAACATGCTACCAGAACGGAGCTTCGGCGACGAGTTGCCCGTCCATTTTGCGGATAATGAGTTCACTGCGCTCGCAAGTATGGATGGAACGGTTGCCTCGCCAGGGGCCCTTCTTGAACCTTCGCGGAAACGCTTGATTCCGCCAGTCAGACCGCAATTCCACCGTCGGTGAACGGGTTTTGAGATAACGTATACTTCGAACACCCGTTTTGCTTCGGAAGGAATCTGTGGACATCCGGGACGTAGCAAGAAAAGCCAAGGTCTCCACCGCAACCGTTTCGCGAACGGTCAATCATGTGGCGTCGGTCGACGCGCATCTGGCAAAACGCGTCTGGAAGGCCATCGAGGAACTGGGATATTACCCTAACCGCCAAGCGCGCGCGCTCGTATCCGGCAGAAGCCGGGTGTTTGGTTTGATTGTCTCCGAAATTACCAACCCTTTTTTCCCGGAAATTGTGCACACCTTCGAGACTCTGGCGGTCGAGCAGCACTACGAAATTCTCCTTACTTCCACGGTCCACGACCCCAAACGCATGGAGCTGGCAGTGCGTCGCATGATCGAAGCTCGCGTAGACGGCGTCGCGATTCTGACGTTTGGCATGGAAGACGAACTGCTCGAACATCTACGCTTTCGCAACGTACCACTGGTCTTTGTTGACGTCGGTCCGCGGTCGCCGCGCGTGAGCAACATTCGCGTAGATTACGGCGAAGGCATCGGTCAAGCCGTGCAGCATCTCGCGGCTCTGGGCCACGAAAAAATTGGTTTCGTCGCTGGCCCCCTGGAGCTGAGATCGGCGGTTGCTCGCAGGTCCGAGTTTGCGGCCGCCATGGCGCGCCTCGGCTTAGCCGTACAATCCGGTTACATAGTAGCCGGAGATCACAAATTGGAGGGCGGTAAAGTCGCGTTGCGAAAGCTTTCCAAGCTGAAAGACAGACCGACAGCGCTCATCTGCTCCAACGACATGACGGCCATCGGCGTGATGAGCGAGGCATTCGAGCTAGGAATTCGCGTTCCGCAAGATTTGTCGGTGATAGGATTTGACGACATTCGCATCGCGGGGTTCATGATTCCTCCGCTTACTACGATTCAGATGTCGCAAACGGAACTCGCCTCACTCGCGTTTAACGCTCTGCTCAAGGAGACCAAGAGCCCCACTCCATCGCCAGAAGGGGCGGAATACGTGCTGCGGACTCGACTTATTCTTCGGGAGTCGACAACCTTCCCTGCCCCCTCGGGAACCAATCGACGATCCAAAGCGAGGGCAAAGCGCACGGGGAAATCGGCTTCGTTCGGGCAATCCGGCACCAGGAGCGAGACGCAAACCTGATTGCGCCGCCTGCACCATGAGTTGAGGCTACCGCCGAAAGCTATTCGTCGTCGCCGTCTTCCAGGTTCGTGGCTGATTTTCGGGCGCCGTCCGAACCGGCTGTCCGCAACAGGTAACCAATCAGGTCATTCCGCTCGGTCGCCGAGAGAGTGCGCGCGTAGTCCGACGGCATTGCAGACTTTGCTTCCCGTACTAGCGCCACGATGTTTGCTTTGCTCAGAAGATGAAATCGCCCGTCAGGGGTCTGCAGTTGCAGCGAGAAATTGTCTTCATTGCGTGGCACCCCGGTCAGAACCGCCGAATCCGCAAGTGTCACCGTCACCAACCCGCGCCGAGGATCGCGGTCTTTGTTAGGAGCCACAATCGCAGTGTGCACCTGATCAGCAGTTTTTGTCGCGGCGTAACGAGTCAGGTCCGGCGCGAGAAAACCTCCCTGCCCCGCGACCATGTGACACTCCGAGCATTTGGCTTTGCCAAAAAACAGAGCCTTGCCGGCCGCTGGATCACCAACTGCCGAATTCTGTTTGCCGGCTCCCTGTAGCGTTCGCAAGTACGCAACCAGCGCCGAAAGCTGCTTGTCGCCGTACGAAGCAAACGCCGGCATGCCGGCGGCCGGCTTCCCTTGCCGAATAGTTGCCAGCAGCGAGACGTCCGTTTTGTGAACAACGTCGGGACGTGACGCTATGTCAGGTCCGCGCTCGCCTCCGCGTCCGTCGAGACCGTGGCAAGCCGCGCAGACGCTTTCGAAGGCCGCTTTGGCCGCTTGCAGGGATCGACCGTCAGCGTTCCCTTCGGGCTTTTTCTGAGCGGACCACACGGCGACGGAACTCCCAAGTGCCAGCCAGATTGCGATGGACCGCGCAGTGAACATTCTCATCACCGATTCCTGTCAGACTTGAACCGCAATTTTCTACATGCCCGGTGTTCCGCGCAAGAAATTCCTTCCTGCGTGCGCCCGCTCGACACAAAATCCGTTTTTCCATCTCCCGCGCTGTGATAAGGTGTGCTCGCTCGGCCGCGGCTTCGGACCGGCCCGCGCTCGTATTGTCGAGGATCATTGTGAACCGAACCGCCGTCATTGTCGCAGCCCTGCTTGTCTGTATTGTCGGTTTCCCTGGCCGTACGACGTCTTCTGTCTGGACATCGCTGTTCAACGGCAAGGATCTCTCCGGCTGGAAAGACAATGGTCAGGAAAAATGGATGGTCGAGGGCGGGACGATTTTCTGCGAAAGCACCGCAAACAAATATGGTTACCTTACGACCGAAAAAACATATCGCAACTTCGACTTGCGGCTTGAGTTCAAGGCCGAAGCACAAGGCAACAGCGGCGTCTTTCTCCGATCGAAAATCACTGGAATCGATCCCCAGCACGGTCCCGACATTGAAGGAATGCAGGTCGAAGTTGATCCGAGCATCGGCAAACACACTGGCGGTCTGTATGAAAGCGGAGGCCGCGGTTGGGTGGCTACGCCAACCGAGGCAGGAGAAAAGGCCCTGAAGCCCGGCGAATGGAACAATCTGGAGATTTCGGCCCACGGCAATCACATCGTGACCCAACTCAATGGAACCAAGATCGTCGATTTCACCGATCCTGCGCAAAAATTCAGCGCAGGCGTCGTCGGCCTGCAAATTCACACCGGTGGCGGCGTGAAAATGCGCTGGAGGGAAATTTACATTCGAGAGGAATAGCGAGACGCTTCCGCCCGCTGGTCCTTTATCACCGATCATGAGCCAACCAAATCGCCGTGCATTCCTTCACTTTTCAGGAGCCGCCTTGACCACAAAGGTCGTCGACGTGAATCTTCCGCTTACGCTCAATCCGGACGACCAATCTGCTCCGATTGTCCCTTCCAACCAAGGCAAGAAACCGCTCCGCCTCGGGTTGATTCTCGGTGTCGAGCCCGACCCCGACGCCGCCATGACTACCCTCAAGACTCTTGGCATTCCGACTTGTCAGGTCTATCTGAACAACTTCGATCCGGCCTTCGCGCAACGGCTGCGCAAGTCGCTCGATCAAGCCAGTATTGAAGCCACTTCGCTGGTCGTCGGGGGCCCCGGCAAAGAATCCTGGAACTTTTACGATGGCCCGCTCACCATCGGTCTGATTCCGCGCGAAACACGAGCCGCTCGTATCGCGCACATCAAGGCCGCCGCGGATTTCGCCGCGCGCTGCGACATTCCCGCAGTACAAACTCACGCCGGCTTTATTCCGGAAAATCCCAATGATGCTGTTTACAAAGAAGCGATCGCGGCGTTGCGGGAGGTGGTTGAATACTGCGCTCGCTACCGGCAGAATTTTCGCTACGAAACCGGCCAGGAAACACCCATCACGCTGGTGCGAGCCATTCAGGACGTGGGTGTGGAGAATCAAGGCCTCAATTTTGACCTCGCCAACCTGATTCTTTACGGCAAAGCCAATCCGCTCGATGCCATTGAAGTGCTCGCTCCCTACATTCAGGGTATTCACGCCAAAGATGGCTTGTGGCCGACCAGCCCCCGGGAACTCGGCGCCGAAGTTCCAATCGGCAAAGGCAAAGTAGACTTTCCGCGCATCATTGAGCGCCTGAAGGAGCTTCACTATCAGGGCGCGGTAACCATCGAACGGGAAATTTCCGGACCGCAGCAGTTGCAAGATGTTCGTGCTGCCGCCGACCATTTGCGTCAATGGATTGGGTAGAACGCCCTCAGGAGAGAATGCATGTACCACGAACCCGAAACAGCTCGACCACCCGCGAATGAAACGGCTGGCAACCTAGATCGCCGTTCGTTTATTGGCTCCGCCGCGGCCACCGCCGGCGTGATGTTCATCCCTTCTCCGCTGGTGCGCGGAACGCAGGCAAATTCGGCCGTTCGCGTCGGACTGCTGGGGTGCGGAGGACGCGGCACGGAAGACGCCACCAATATGCTCGATACCGGCGGCGCGCGCATCGTGGCATTGGCCGATCTCTTTCAAGATCAGCTGGATGCCGCCCGTATCCATTTCAATCAGCTGCTACAGGCAAAAAACTTCCCTATCCTGGATACGGCACAGCTCTTTGTCGGCTCCGACGCCTTCCAGAAGATCGCCGCATCGAAGGAAGTCGACGCCATCGTCATAGCCACGCCGCCGTACTTCCACCCGCAGCATCTTGAAGCGGTCGTCGCGGCGGGCAAGCACGTTTATGTGGAAAAACCCGTCGCCGTGGACGTCCCTGGCGCGATGAAAGTCATGGACCTCGGCAAGCGCGCCGACGGCAAGCTGAGCCTGGATGTCGGTTTTCAGATCCGCGACTGCCCGCCTTTTGTCGAAATGGTTCGCCGGATCCACGCCGGCGCCATCGGCAAGATCGTTTGTGGGGAAGCGCACTACCTGACCGGATATATCGATCGGCCGCAGTGGCAGAAGGCTTCCCCAGAAGAAGTGCGTCTGCGTAACTGGGTACACGATCGAGCGCTCTCTGGCGACATCATCGTCGAGCAAAACATCCACGTGATTGATATCTGCAACTGGGTTTTGCAATCGCATCCGCTCAAAGCCTCCGCGGCGGGCGGCCGGGCGGGTCGCCCCCCTGGCGACGGAGACGCCTGGGGTAATTACCACGTCGTCTTTCGATATCCGGACGGCGTCGACGTTACCTTCAGCTCCACGCAATTTGCCAAGGGCTGGTGGGACGTCACCGAACGCTTCTTCGGCACCAAGGGCACTTCGCAATCGCCCTATGTTGGGCCGCTAGGGATCTGGGGCGACGAGCCGTGGCAGGATCAAAACTCCATCACGCCGAAGGATTCTTCACAGCCGCAGGCGTTCTCGGTCACCGGGAATTTCCGCTCCAATCTCGAGCAGGCCGATCCCGAGAAAAAGAAGGCCTTCATCGCCAGCATCGCCAGCGGAAAATTCCACAATCAGGCTGCTGCTGGAGTCGAGTCCGCACTTTCCTGCATGATGGCGCGCACGGCTGCCTACACCGGCCACGAAGTGTCGTGGGAGGACACCGTTAAATCGGCGGAAGTTTGGGATCCCCATCTCGATCTGGACAAAATTGTGAAAGCTCAAGCCAAGTAGTCTCATCAGGGGACGCATCCATGCAAGTGAAAAACCGACGGGAATTCTTGAAAACCTCAGCGGCGGGAATCTGCACCGCCGGTCTTACCGGGATGACTTTCACTGCAGGCACAACGGCGGCCGCGGCCAGCCGAGTTTCAGCCAAGCCCGACGCGCCTTCCATCAAAAAAGGGCTGGTCATGAGCATGCTGCCGGAAAAGCTGAGCGTCAGCGACCGCTTCAAGCTCGCACGCGACACCGGCTTTGAGCTGATCCAGGCGCCCACGACGCCTGAAGCACGCCAGGCCGACGAAATCAAAGCCGCCGCGGACGCTTCCGGCGTTCGCGTGGACTCCGTTATGAACATGGCGCACTGGAAATATCCGCTGTCGTCCGCCGATCCCGCGGTCGTCGAAACCAGCATGGAAGGCATGCGCACTTCCCTGCACAACGCCAAGCTGTGGGGTTCGGACGCCGTGCTGCTCGTCCCCGCGGTCGTCAATCCGCAAACTTCTTACAAAGACGCGTGGACCCGATCGCAAAAACAAATTCGCGCGCTTCTTCCGCTTGCCGAAGAACTCCAGATCGTCATCGCCATCGAAGAAGTCTGGAACAAGTTCCTGCTCAGTCCGCTCGAAATGCTCGCCTATATCAACGAATTGAAGCATCCGCTCGTTCGCGCCTGGTTTGACGTCGGTAACGTCGTACTCTACGGATATCCGCAGGATTGGATCCACACGCTGGGGCCCACTATCGCAAAAGTGCATCTCAAGGATTTCAAACGCTCCGAGAACGGCTACGCCTGGGTCAACCTCGGCGACGGTGATATTGACTGGCCCGCGGTCCGGCAGGCTTTTACGGACGTCGGCTATCGCGGCAGCGCCATCGCCGAACTCCAGCCCGGCGACGAAGCGTATCTTCGCGACGTTAGCAAGCGCATCGATCGCCTGCTCCTCGGCCGCTCTTAAGCGTTTAACCTGGCTCCGGCTGCCAGGTCTTGCGGCGCCGCAGCAAACAACGGGCGCCCTAGTGAAGAAGTCAGATCCGTCCACCGAATCAAGCGCCACATCCCTTTCCCGGCGGTCCCTTCTGCAACCGGCCTCCGGGACAGCTCTTGTGGGGATCGTTCCGCGCCACGCAGAAACGCACGATTAAGCCCGGCGGCGCTTTCCCTGGCAGGATGGCCCGCCGCAATTCACTTTGAACCGATCTACAACAACACGCCGCGTAGAATTACGCTCGCCACGCTAAAATAGATGATCAGGCCGGTCACGTCCACCAGCGTCGCCACAAAGGGCGCCGAGGCGCTCGCCGGATCGAGCCCGCAACGCCGCAAGATAAATGGCAGCATCGAGCCCGCTAGCGTTCCGAACATCACCACGCCGATCAGGCTGCACCCAATCGTTAGTGCAATAATTCCATAGTGCTCGCCGTAGGTTCCTCGCAAGACATGCCAAAGAAAAATCCGCGTAATCCCGATAATGCCCAGGATTGCGCCGAGCGCCACACCCGCCAGCAGTTCGCGCCGGATCACGCGAAACCAATCGCGCAATCGAATTTCGCCGAGAGCCATCGCACGGATCACTAGCGTCGTTGCCTGCGACCCCGAGTTTCCTCCGCTGCTGATGATTAGCGGAATGAATAGCGCCAGCACCACCGCCCGCGAAATCTCATCGGAAAAATAACCCATGGCCGTGGCGGTCAGCATCTCGCCGAGAAAAAGGATGGCCAGCCACCCGGCGCGCTTCTTGATCATTTGCCCGAAGGTGACATCCATATAAGGACCTTCCAGGGCTTCCATACCGCCGATCTTGAGGATGTCTTCGCTGGCCGCTTGCTGCACTACTCCTGCAAGATCGGCGCTGCTCACGATTCCCAACATGCGCTTGTCGCTGTCCAAGACCGGGATGGCCAGCAGACGATGCTTCGCCAATTGCTGCGCCACGACTTCTTTGTCTTCGTCTTCGGAGACGAAGACATAATCCTTTCGCATGGCGTCGCGAACTTTCCTCGTGCGGTTCCCCGACACCAGCTCGCGAAAAGACACGACCCCCAGCAAATGCTGCGTGGCATCAAGAATGTAGGCGTAATAGATCATCTCCACGTTCTCTGCCTGCCGCCGGATCGCGCCAATCGCCTCCTCCACCGTCATGTCTTCGGAAATACGCACGAAACCGGAATGCATCAGGCCTGCCGCTTCATCTTCCGGATACAGTGACGGGCGTCCACCCTCGCGGCTGCGCTCGGCTACCACGGTCAGTTCCACGTCGCGCGCCTGATAGAGTACCTGGTCCGTGAAGTCCAGACCGCGGAACCAGCGTTTCGGTTGCTCTATTGCGGGGCCGATGAAAATCTGCGTTACTCCCTGCAAGTGCGCATAGTCCACCAGCGCTTTAGCCGCGCTCTTACCGTTGACGATCGTCGTCTCCACTCGCAGATCTTCGGCGAAGCGGAAGTGCCGTTCCACAGCTTGCCGCTCGGCCGCTGGCAAGCTCGCAAAATCCTTGACCGAACACACGAATACCGCAACGCAATTCGCATGCAAGTAGTCAGCAACTCGTCGTGCCCGTCGCAACAGCATCGCTGTTGAAGGATTTGCCGTCACATGTACCAGGATCTTTTCCGCGCGAACTTCCGTCTTCAGTTTCTTTGCTGCTGCTCGCGCTTCCAGAGCCTGGGCGGTCTGGCGGATCGCCAATTCCCGCAAGGCGACCAGCGTCGGTTCCTGGAATAGCCGTTCGCTTTCCGCCCTGGCCCGCTCCGGTGAGTAAATTGCGCCCCGCTCGAGGCGGTGCAGCAACGCTCGCGGCGTCACGTCCACCATCACCACCTCGTCTGCTTCCTGAAAGACCCAGTCCGGCACTGTCTCGCGCACGCGAAGGCCCGTAATTTGCAAAATCTGGTCGCTCAAACTCGCCAGATCCTGCACGTTCATGGTGGTGAGCACGTCAATGCCGCCATCCAGCAGGACTTGCACGTCTTGCCAGCGGCGCTGCCGCTCCGAGCCGGGCGCATTGGTGTGAGCCAGATCGTCAATGACGCACACGTTGGGCGCGCGCCGCAATATCCCTACCACGTCAATCTCTTCCGTGTAGCTACCTCGGCAAGCCACCCGCAACAGGGGTATCGCCTCAAGCTCCTTCGCTCGCTGATTTACGTCTTGGCGACCCTGCGCTTCGAGAAACCCCAGAACCACGTCCGTCCCGCGCCCTTGTAGTTCGCTCGCGTCCTCCAACATGCGGTATGTTTTTCCAACGCCCGCCGCGTATCCCAGATAAATTTTCAAACGGCCGCGTCGTGTTTTGTGGCTCATCGTTCTCTCTCTTGATTGAAACTCGCAGAGCTGGCTAATGAGGAAAGACTCGCACGTCGATGCCGCGCGCCGCGCGCACCAATCGGCTCACTGGACTGCCGAACATTCGTGTGCCCACATCTTTCTTGGCGCTGTGGCCCACGAACATCTGGCTGATTCCGTGTGCTCGCGCATACTGCACGATGGTCGTTACCGGGTCCTCTCCCTGCAAGACTTCCACGTGCAATCCTTCGGCGCGCGCTTTTTCCAGTCCCGCTTCCAGAGACTTCCTGTCGGCGGTCGGAAGGTTTGCTTGCCGCACGTAAACCGCCAACACATCGCAATGGAACCGCGCTGCGCTTCGTCTTGCACTGGCTATCATCCGGTCGAAGTTTGCTCTCGGCGTGAGACAGATCAGAAAGCGTTCGTGCATGCCCCAGGTTTGTTCGATTCCATGTGAACGCAAGTAACGCTGTAATCCCGCTTCAATCACGTCGGCGGAAAGCACTAGCGCCAATTCCCGCAGCGCCGTTTGCCGCTCCGTTACCTTCTCCGCCGGTGCATCCACAAGCACGATTTCGTCCGCAGTATTCAGAAACTCGCGCGGAATGGTCTGCGTTACGCGCTTCCCTGTTAGCTTTTCCACCGCGTCGCGCTGGTCCTCGATGTATTGCAGGTTAACCGAGCCCACTACCGTGATGCCCGCGTGCAACAACTCTTCCACATCTTGCCAGCGATGAGCGTTCCGGCTGCCCGGCGGATTGTCATACGCCAGTCCGTCCACCAGACAGATGTGTGGTTGCCGCCGCAGGACCGCTTCAACATCCATCACTTCGGTCCCTTTGATAGTCAGGGTTGGAATAATCTCCAGCGTTCCGAGAAGCGGCTCGATGTCCGCGGTAATCTTGGTCTGAACGGCACCGACCACTACATCTTGTCCGCGCTCTCTCCGCCGCCTGCCTTCATCGAGCATGCGAAAGGACTTGCCGACACCTGACGCGTATCCAAGAAATACCTTCAGGCGCCCCGGCGCTGGTTTGGATTCGTCGTAATTCATGGTTCGCAGATTGTAACCCGTACCGCGTGTTCTTTGGTTAAGGCGTTCGCTTGCTCATGCGAACAGCAGGTACGCCGGTCTCTGCTTTGCTGAACTCTTGCCCAGAGTTCCGGGCGGCCAATTTCTTAGAATGCCGCGACAAATGGGAGCGGCGTGACCAGTCCACCGCGCCAGGTGTCGTCACCTCACGCCGCCTCGCCCTAGCGAGCGCGTCACTATGTCGATTTCGGCGGCCAAGAGATCTGACCGGTTCGACTATAGGCCAAGTTCGCAATCTGCCCGGCTCGAGCCGCGGCAACCCCGGCCTCCACCGGCGCGTTGGGTTCCCGGCGGCTCCTCACACAATCAAAGAAATTCTGCATGTGGTCGATGGTTCCATCCTGAAAACTGTCGGCCTTCATGACCGGATTTGTGCGGGCCGGTGCACCTTCCCGATGCAAAGTAAATCCGCTCCGGTTGATTTTCAAAGTTCCTTCGGTGCCGCGGAACTCCAATCCGCCGTCGTCGATCGACGACGACATCATGCCTTCGTAGACCACGTCGAAACCCGGGTACCGGAGCAAAGCCTGAACCGTGTCTGGGCATTCCCAGTTTGCAAAGATGTATTTGTCGCCGAGCATGTGCACGTCGCGCGGCTGATCCGCCTTCATCACCCAGTGCACCACATCAATCCAGTGCGTGAACAGATCGGTCATCGCACCGCCGCCGAAATTCCAGTACCAGCGCCACAGGTAGAACTTGTCCTCACTGAACGGCTGATCGGGCGCTGCGCCCAACCATTCCTTCCAGTCGAGCGCCTTGGTATCCACCGGCTTGCGGCCCTTCCAAGCCGAATAGTTCTGCCACCAGTAGGTACGCACCTGTGCAACGCGCCCCAGGCTTCCGCCCTGAATCAAGTCCACGGCTTCGCGAAAATGTGTCCAACTACGCTGCTGCATGCCACCCTGGAGAATCTTCTTGTTTGACCGCACCGCCTTGATGAGCGCCGCGCCTTCATCGATGCTGTGCGTTACCGGCTTTTCCAGGTAAACGTCCTTGCCCGAATTCAGGGCATCCACCGCCATGCGCACGTGCCAATGATCCGGCGAGGCGATGAATACCGCGTCGATGCTCTGTTGCAAAAGCTCTCTATAGTCCGCGTGAGTGGTTGCAGCCCCGCCGCCCGTACGCTGCTTGATCGCGTCGAGTCGCGGGCCGTAGACGTCGCTTACGGCGGCGATTTGGTATCCACCCACTTTGTCGGCGGCGTCCAGCAGATCGTTCATGCGGCCACCGGCACCGATTACGCCGATGCGCAGCGTATCGTTTGCGCCAAGGATGCGAGTGGCGGAAAGCGCGGTGAGTCCAGAAGCGATGAGAAAGCTACGGCGAGTTGGATTTTGCATGGCGCTATCTTAGCCGCACATGCGCGAGCCGGAAAGACACGGTTTTGATTTCAACTCGACTGGGGCGCGCCGTTAGGGCTTTTTCTTTTGCTGCTTTTCGGCCTCTTCGATGGCCTTGCGGAATTCCGCCACCGCGGGTACGCTCGGCGAACGCAGGGCATCATTGCTGTAACGCCATATCGGCGAACTTCATCAAGGCTTTCTCAACGTCTTCTTGAGCGGTTTTGTTGGCGAGCGGCGAGGTCATCGAAGTGCCCGCTTGGGGATCGATGAGCACCAGGACGGTTTGAGCGTTCAGCACGTAGGCGGGCAAAACGGGCTTTTTGTTGTTGCCTGCAAACGCGAGCGAAGTGGCCCACACCAATAGGAAAAGAATCACGCGCATGCGAACGCACATCGCAACCTCCGTGCGGCGAAACACCTACGATTGTACGCCCGGGGCGGATACACAGTGCCTAGAAGTATGACCTGTAAAGAGGAGCTTTTGGTTTCAGCCGCAGAAGACGCGCCTTGCGGTCAGTACGAAGCGGGCGTAAAGCCGGAAGAGCCGAGTTGAAGGCCGGCAGTGCAATGCTTTGAACTCTGCTCACCACGGGATGTGTTTGAATACGCCAGCGCGGACGAGCGCGGCCAGCGTGAACGCCAGCAGCGCAGCCCAGGTCTCCAGTGAGAACCGCTTTGGCTTCCCGACTGCCGCTGCCTTTTGAATCATTTCCATTTTCATTCCCCTCGCGTACCGGAGTTAAACGACTTTTGAAAGGCGCAGAATGTCCTGTGCACTCTGCCTAAACAGCCCCGCGGTCAACTGCCCCTTCCAACTCCCTATCTCCTGTGCCGCAACTTTGCCGACCAAAAGCAGCGACGGCGCCGGCAACTGCGCTTCATCGGAAAGTGCTGCCAGCCGAGACCAACGGACTTGCTGCTCCGTTCGAGTGGCCTGTGACATCACAACGCACGGCGTTTCGGCCGCCAGCCCGTTTTCCATGAGGCGGGCCGCTACTTCGCCGTAGTGGGTTCCAGGCATGTAAATCGCGATCGTAGTTTCCGGAGTGATGGCCGCCCAATTCAGCCAGTTGCCAGTTTCGCCGCGGGAAAATGTTGTGAACAACACTTGCGACGCCACGCGCCGATCCGTGAGGGAAATCCTTGCGGCAGCCGCAGCACCAACCGCAGCAGTGATTCCCGGTACGATTTCAAAATCGATTTCAGCGCGGCGCAAGGCTTCCATTTCTTCGCCCGCCCGGCCGAACAGCAGCGGATCGCCGCCCTTCAATCGCACGACAGTCTTTCCCTGTTGCGCAAAGTTGACCAGCAGGCTGTTGATTTCATCCTGCGTCAGCAGTTTCTTTCCGGCGCGCTTGCCGACATCGACCAGAGCGGCGTCGCGAGAGACCAGGCCGAGCACTTCCTTGCTCACCAGCGAGTCGTACAAAACGACTTCGGCTTGCGCCAGTAGTTTCGCGGCCTTCAGCGTGAGCAGATCCGGGTCGCCAGGACCTGCTCCGACCAGGTAGACCTTTCCGCTTGGACTCACGACGCACCTTGCCGCGATGCCGCGTATTTCTTGTTGGCTTCTTTCACGAACTGTTCGTACATCGGCTTGCTGGCGAGGTGATGCAACATTTGCTTGGTGCTCCCCGTACCGCCATCGGCTGCGCGGAGCAGTTCGCGCGCAGCGCCCAGCCATTCGAGCCAGACTTCATATTCGGGGCCGAACTGCTGCGAGAGCTCCTGACGGAGGCGTTGCGCTAGCGCGGGACTCTTTCCGTTGGTGGAAATGGCGATTTGCAGGTCGCCGCGCTGGACCACCGAACCGTAGTAGAAGTCGCAGTTCTCAATGTCGTCCACCGCGTTAGACAAAATGCCACGTGATTGGGCTTCGCGAAAAACACTTGCGTTGACGCCCGGTGCGGAAGTGGCAGCGATCGAAAGTGCTGCGCCTTCCAAATCACCAGCGGCAAATTCACGCGGAATCCATTCGATCCTGCGCGCACGGATCAAGTGCACCAGAGAAATGTGGACTTGGGGAGCAACCAGGCGGACCCGAGCGCCCGCTTCGAGCAGGCCCTCGATCTTGCCGGCGGCGATTTCCCCGCCGCCTACGACCACCACCTGGCGGCCATGCAATTTCACGAACATAGGAAACAGCCTCATCGTTCAGCCCTCCACGGATTGCGGCGTTCGCGCCGCGGGCAGATCGCGCGGCACAGGGGCGATCGCTTCGCCAGCCAAAATGTCGCGGATCTGGTCATTGGTTTTGCGCGCGAGGAAGGCGCGCAAGGGTTCGTGTTCTCTGCGATTGACCTGAAAATCGACCAGCAAGCGTTCGATGGCGTCGGGTACGTCGGTCGCGGCGCAACGATAACCTACGGGCCGCGCAATCGCGGCGAATTGGCCCAGACTGCCGCCGACGCAGAAGTAATAGGCATCTACCAGCCGGCCGTTGGATTTAATCTTCTTGCCCTCAATGCCGATGTCGGCGATCCAGTGCTGGCCGCAACTGTTGGGGCAGCCGGTAATGTGCAGCTTGAGCTGTTGGTCGAAGCCGGGCAGCCGGTCGTCGAGTTCGGCGGAAAGCCAGCGGGCGAAGCCTTTGGTTTCGGTGAGAGCCAGCTTGCAGAATTCTGAGCCGGTGCAGGCGACAGTGCCGCGCGCGAATGCCGGAACTTCGACGGGCAGACCGGCAAGGGCAAGTTCAGTGGCGACCGTTTCGGCGTGTTCTTCTTTCACGTTTGCCAGCAAAAGGTTCTGCTGCACTGTGAAACGGAGACTGCCATCGCCAAAGACGTCGGCCAGTTCGGCGGCGCGGCGAAGTTGCGGGGGAGTGATGCGACCTCGCAGCACCGAAGCGCCGATGAAGACCAGGCCAGCTTGTATCTGGCGATGGATGCCGGTGTGGTCGCGGTGCGTATCAGAAGGAACATCCTCGGGCTCGGCCGGATCCAGGGAGTAGCCGATGACGCGTTGCAACTCCGCGAGGAATTTTTCCGCATTCCAATCAAACTTCAGGAAGAGATATTTCAAGCGGGCTTGTTCCCTGCTGATGCGAAGAACATCGCGAGAGCGGAAAATTTCGGCGACGCCGCGCGCTACGTCGACGGCTTGACCCTGGCGGACGAAAGCGTTCAAGCGAAGTGCCAGGTGCGGCTCAGTGGAGAGGCCGCCACCAATACGAACCGAGAAACCATGCTCAATGTTCGAACCGCGAAGACGCCGCGTCCCAGTGAAAGCGACGTCATTGATTTCAGGGTAGCTGCACCAACTGCGGCAGCCGGTGACCGTCATTTTGAATTTGCGGGGCAGATTGTAGAGGCGCCGGTTGCCACCGAGCGCGCGATCGACCGCCAGCGCCCAAGGGGACGCGTCAAAGTGCTCATCGTGCGCAAGTCCGGCGACCGGGCAACCGGTGACGGTACGGACCACGTCGCCGCACGCGCCAGTGGTAGTCAGGCCAGCTTGCTGGAGTTTTTCGATAATGTCGGGAATGGCTTCGATGGTGACCCAATGGAGTTGTAGATTCTGCCGAACGGTGATGTCCGCGACGCCGCGGGCGCGGTTTTCCGCAAGCTCGGCAAGGACGCGAACCTGGTCGCTGCGCAAGATGCCGTTGGGGATGCGGATTCGCACCATGAAAAATTCAGTGGACTTGCCCTCGCCGTTGGCGCCACCGAGAACGCCGGCGCCGTCGCCCTGCGTGTAAACACCCCAGGTGCGGAAGTACGTACCGAGCCATTCGGGTGGAACCGAGTTTCGACCGGTGCGAGCGAACGCGCAGATTTCGTCGAGGTGATCCCAGGCGAGCTTTTCCCGTTTCAAACGTTCGACGCGCTGAGCTTTGGTTTCCTTTGGCGGTGCTGCTTCTAGCATGAGCCCGTGTTCCCTGCTCTCCAAAATTTGTACAAAAAAAGAAAAAGCCCACGTGGACCAGTATTTCTGGCACGTGGGCTTTGGAATTTCTTTGTTTAGTGCGGTTCTAGGTCCGCAGCAGCCTCAAGCCAGAAATGTGTGTTTCGCGACAGCAACAGCAGCTGCTGCAGCAACAACACACGGTCTGGCAGGTCATTCGCATTACGTTAGAAGAGTACGCGGCACAGCGTAGAGTGTCAACGCCGTTTCTGCTCGCAAAGAGGTGATGCTTGCGAACGATAATTTGGATGCTAGGCCGACCAGGGCGGTTACGAGGAGTGCGCCCCCGGCGGGAGCGGCAGAGACTGAAGTCGGTGCTTCCTAGTCGAGGTACATCCACTCTTGCCACGATGCGGAAAGGCTTTGCCGGGGGTGACGGCAGATGTAGATGGTGAGGCCGGATTCCTCGGGGAGGGCGTTGGGGGGACTGATGGTTAGGAAGGGCTGGACGTCAGCGAATGAGCGGTCTAGGCGGGATTTGGTGAAACCGATGGCGATGACGATTTCGCCCGAAGCGCCACGCGGGCCCCAGTAGCCGTACTGGTTATGACCGCTGATGGCCTTGGGCAGGCGGTCATGTTTGCCGAGATAGTCGATGGCGCCGGCTTCTCCATAGTTGTAGGCCAGTAGAGCTGCTCGGGATTGTTCATCCGGTGAGAGCGAGTGAAAGGCACGGGACATGGCCTGCACTTGTTCCGGCCAGCCGAACATGTCGCCGAACAGTTGCGGGAGCGAATCGAGCGGGACGTTTTCCACTTTGACGTCTTGAACGTCGAAGAATTTGGTGTACTGAATGGCGGCGGCGACGGGAAGAACGGGCATGGCCAGGGGCGCGGCGACGACGCCTGAGATTACGAGCGGAGCAACGATCGCGGGTTTTAGCCAAGCGCCCGCGCGCTGAAAGACGTAACGTTCCCAGGCAACGGCGCCGGCCGCGAGCAACATGATGTAGGCAGGGGCGAGGTAGTAGATTTTTCCGTGCAGCAGAAGCATTTCGACCAGAACGACGAGATAGGCGATGCCGAGGACGGCGAATTTACGGCCCTTTTTGTCGGCCAGCAAGAACCACAGACCGGCGAGCCAAATGGGCGCCGCGAGAGGGTTCACCAGTAGAAACTGTTCGCCGATGAAGGAGAGAGGCGGAACCGTTGTGTACTTGCTGCCGATGACGGTTTGCAAAAGAGCGATCGTGGGATAACCGTTGTGAATTTCCCAAAGCAGGTTGGGAAGAAAGATGAGAAAGGCGATCAGCGCGCCGAGCCAGATTCCGATGCGCGCGAACTGCTTTCGGGCGGGCGTGAGCAGAAGTCCGACGGTGAGGCCGGAGCCAAAGAAGAGCATGGAATGTTTATTGAGGATACCGATGCCCGCGACGGCGCCGAAGAGGAGCCAGAGATGCGGGCCGCCGGCATTTTTCCGCTCAGGGTCTGGAGGCACAGACCCGGAAACCCGGACCATGCGGAGCACGATGGCAGCGCAGAGCATCCAGAAGACGGGCTCGAACGCGTTCATGGAAAGAAAATTATCGAACGTGAGGTAGATCGGCGCGAGAAGGACCAGAAGCGCGGCGAAGAATTGAGAGAATTTCTGGCCGCCGACTTCGCGGGCCATCCAGCCGGCGAGCAGAACCTTGGGCGCAGCGGAGAGCGCCGGAATAAGGCGCAGGGCGAAGAGCGAGTCCCCAAACAGCACACGTGTGAACCAGGATACGAAAGCAATGAGCGGAGCATGATCTACATAGCCCCAAGCGAGATGTTCGCCGCAGGCGGCATAGTAGAGCTCGTCTCGGAAGTAGCCGTATTGGCGGTTGAAGAGGAAGTGGACGAGGACGGCTAGCGCGGCGAGGACGTACACCGACGCCGCTAGCGGCGCCCGCCGAGAATCAAATTCTGACGGGTCTTTCAATTCACGAGTGTCGCCGACTTGATGTAGTCGAGCTTGGGCCAACCCTTTTTGAGGTACGGGTCACCCTGTTTCTCAAGTTGATCCTGATCGGGGCCGGCGTTGTCGCCGTAGCCTTCATACATCATTTCGACGATGTTCATGCCGTTGGCGTCGACGGTGGCAAAGGGCGAGAAGCCCATGCCGTCGAGGCGGGCATTGTCTTTCAGATTGATGAAGATCTGGGTGGTGCGGGTGTTCGGACCAGCGGTTGCGAATGTGAGGGAGCCGCGCTTGTTGGTTTGCGTAACGGGATCATCCTTGATTTCAGTGTGCTTCCAGGCGGCGGAAACGGCAGGCGCGGGGCTGATTCCAAATTGCACGACAAAGCCAGGAACAACGCGGAAGAAAGCAGCGTTGTCGTAGAAATGATGCTTGACCAGGTTGTAGAAACGATCGGCGCCGAGCGGTGCCCAGGCCCGAGTCACGGTGACGGTAAAGCTTCCCCGGGTGGTGTCAAATTTGACTTTGTAAGAGTCGGGAGCTTTTTCGGCGAGCCTTTTCGGTAAGAGGAGAGCTTTTGCGTCGACGCTGGCGCCGGTGCTCCTGCTCTCGCCTTTAGCCGCCGCTTTGGAAGGTTCGGCGGCCGGAGGAGTCGGATTCGGTAGAGCCGATTCCGTCGGTGCCGCAGTTTGTGCGGGCGCTTGCGTTTTTGGGGGCTCGGGGGGAGGTGTCGTCTCGGCCGTTTGGTTGTTGCTCTTACATCCGGCGACGAACGCAATGGCCGCCAAAGCCGAGGAAACAATTAAAGTAGACCTTCGATTTTCCCACATGCTTGCTTCTCCCCTAGACCGTTGAGGTCTGGCCCGCGCTGTTGTCGCCGATCAGGAGATCGGCTTCCCAGGCAATTCGTTATTTTTGTCCGTTCAGTTCCCTGCTGACGCGTTCGACGGCGGTCATGACACGGAGGGTATTTTCGCCCAGAATTTTCCGCACGTCACCTTCGGAATAGTTCTTTTGCAGCAGCGCCTCGGTGATTTTAGGGAGCATGCTGGCGTCTTCCATTCCATAAGGCATATTGGCGCCGTCGAAATCAGAACCCAGACCAACATGGTCAATGCCAGCAACTTTCACGGCGTGGTCAATGTGTTCGATGATTTTTGTGTACTCCACACGAGGAAGCTTGCCTTGGGCGACAAATTCGCGGGTGATGCGGTCACCTTCGATGAGCATGCAGCCTTCGTTGCCGTCGCCGCCGCAGCGTTGACGGACCTGGAGAGCGATAGCTTCGTTGATTTTGGGATCGGCTTTCTCGGCGTTGCGAAATTCCTGGCTGAGAAAGCCAACGTGATAGTTGATCTGCACGACGCCGCCTTTGGCGGCGAGGTCTTTCATCATCTGGTCGGTCATGTTGCGGGGAGCGTCGCAGATCGCGCGGCAGGAGGAGTGCGAGGCGAAGAGCGGGGCCTTGCTGACTTCGAGCGCGTCGTAAAAAGTCTTGTCGCTGACGTGGGAGATATCCACGATCATGCCGACACGGTTCATTTCCCGAACGACGTCTTTGCCAAAATCCGTGAGGCCGTTATGGGCGGGCTTGTCGGTGGAGGAGTCGGCCCACTCGTCGTTGCCGCTGTGGGTCAGCGTCATGTAGCGAACACCCAGCGCGGCGAAGCGGCGAAGTACCGCCAGATCGCTATTGATCATGTGGCCTCCTTCGACCCCCATGAGCGCAGCGATCTTGCCTTCCTTGTGAGCCTGGCGAATCTGATCGGCGGTGGCCGCGAGGACCAGGTCCTCAGGATGCTTCGAGACTTGCCGGCGGACCGCGTCGATCTGGTCAAGGGCCTTCGCGACTGCATCCGGGCCGGTAACTTTGCTGGGAATCCAGATGGAAAAGAAGATGGCACCGAGCCCGCCTTCACGCATGCGCGGAATGTCAATACTGCCGTCGGAGTGGCGAACGCCGAAGTCGAATTTAGGGTCGAGCAGGCGCTGAGTGGTGTCGTCGTGGGTGTCCACAAGGATCGAAGAAAAGTGAAGTTTTTTGGCACGCTCGGAAATGGTGTCGCCGGCTACCACGGTGGCCACGAATATTCCTCCCAAGATACAAGCTGCGGCGTGGAAACCAGTGTGCATCGTCTTTGCTCTCCTGAAAGTTTCACTGCCGCGATTTCAATTCACGGGCAACTTTCTCGTTCTGCTCCATGACGCGGAGCAGGTTGCCGCCGAGAATTTTCCTGATGTTGTCTTCGGAATAGCCTTTGCGCATCAGGGCTTCCGTTATCTTCGGCAGGTGCGTGCAGTCATCCATGCCTTCGGGCATGGTAGCGCCGTCAAAATCGGATCCTAGGCCGACATGATCGGGTCCGACGAGCTTCACGACGTGATCAATGTGATCGATGATGCGTTCCCAAGTGACCTGGGGCAATTTGCCTTCGGCGGTGGCCTGCTTTTCCATCTCGCCCATTTTCTTGCCTAGGCACTCTTCATCGTCTCCGCATTGTTTCTTCAGCTGATCAAGCAACGCCACCACGCCACCGGACAATTTATCGGAGGCATCTTTGTACGCCTGATCGATGAAGCTTTTTTCGTAGTTGATCTGGATGACACCGCCCTTGGCGGCGAGGGCCTTAATCATCTCGTCGCTCATGTCGCGGGGATGATTGCAAATCGCGCGACACGAGGAATGGGAAGCGATGAGGGGAGCTTGGCTGACCTCCAGAGCGTCGTAGAAGGTTTTGTCGCTGACGTGAGAAATGTCCACCATGATGCCTTGACGATTCATTTCGCGGACGATGTCCTTGCCGTAGTCGGTGAGCCCGTTGTGGGCGGGCTTGTCGGTGGAAGAGTCGGCCCATTCGTCATTGTAGAAATGCGAAAGGGTCATGTAGCGGACGCCGAGGTCGCCGAAGATACGGACCATGCGGATGTCGTTGCCAATCATGTGACCGCCCTCGACACCCATCAGCACGGCGATTTTTCCCTGGGCGTGGGCCTTGCGAATCTCGTCGGCGGTGCGGCAGAAAACCAGATCCTTGGAATTCCGGCGGACGTTTTCGTGCACTGCGTCGATCTGGTCAAGCGCTTTTTGCACAGCCGGCGGGCCCATAATGCGGCCATCAATCCAGATGGAGAGGAAAATGGCGTTCATGCCGCCTTCACGCATTCGCGGGATGTCAATGTGGCCGTCGGGATTGCGCTTGCCAAGATCGAACGATTTGGAAAAGAAGCGCTGGGTGGTGTCGTCGTGGGTATCGAGGACGATGGAGGAGAAATGGAGTTTGCGGGCACGGTCGGCGATGTCGTCGCCGTGAACCGGCCTCAGAAGCGGCGAACAACACAACCACAGGACACCAGCAGCGAGTACGGCGCGGAGACAGCGCATCCGGTTCTCCTTTTCGTGCGGCAAATCGATTCGGCGAAAAGTTGCGGAAAGATTCTAACCTACTAGCCACCCGAGAAGAGCCTGTTTCCACGCCTGACGATTGATTTCGGCGAGCGATTCAGTGAGCGGAATCTCCTTGGGACAGGCCTTAACGCAGTTCTGCGCGTTGGCACAGTCCTGGATTCCGCCGGGCTGCATCACCGCGTCGATGCGCTCGCGAGCGTGCATGGCACCGGTGGGATGCATGTTGAAGAGGCGCACCTGGCTGATGATGGCGGCGCCGATGAAATCGCCATGGGAGCCCTTACCGGTGACTTGCGGGCAGACTTCTAGGCAACTGCCACAAGAGATGCAGGTGGAGAGCTTGTAGGCTTTCTCTTGCGTTTCGGCGGCCATGCGCGGGCCTTCACCGAGGTCGTAGGTGCCGTCGATAGGGATCCAGGCTTTGACGCGCTTGAGGCTTTCGAACATGAACTGGCGATCGACGGCAAGGTCGCGAAGCACGGGAAACTTGGAAAAAGGCTCGAGGGTGATGGGCTGATCGAGTTTGTCCACGAGCGCGGAACATGCCATGCGCGCCTTGCCGTTGATAAGCATCGCGCAGGAGCCGCAGATCTCTTCGAGGCAGTTCGAGTCGTAGGAAATGGGCGTGGTCTTTTTGCCGTCGCGGGTGACCGGATTTTCCGCGATGTCGCGCAGACAGATGATGACGTTCATCGAGGGGCGCCAGTGGAGCGCGAACTCTTCCCAATAAGGCGCGCCCTGCGGGCTGACTTGGCGTTTTACCTTGACAACGACTTGTTTGTTCTCGGCCATAAGTCCTCTGCCACGCCCTTACGTCAACATCCTTCCTCGCAACGCTCCACAGGATGAAGCTACTCGTCGCGTCTTCACTTCGCGGCGTCATAGCGACGCGGCCGGGGCGCGATCATAGAAATGTCGACCGGTTCGTAGGTCAGCTGGATGTCGCCGTTGACCCACTTGGCGCGCGTCGTCTGGAGCCAGTTGGCGTCGTCGCGATCCGGAAAATCGGGCTTGTAGTGCGCGCCTCGGGATTCGTTGCGAGCATGGGCGCCCATGGTGATGACGCGTGCCAGGACGAGCATGTTGCCGAGTTCGCGCGCGAAGTTCAGCGTTTGGTTGGACCACTTGCTGCGGTCGCTGAGATTTACCTTGCCATAGCGCTGCTGCAATTCGATCAGCCGGTTATAGGAGGCTTCGAGATTTTTGTTGATGCGGGTGACGGTGACGTGCTCGGTCATGGTTTCGCCGAGTTCCCGCCAGATGGTCATGATGTTTTCGCGACCGTCTTGAGAAATCAGCGACTGATTGGCTTCTTCCTGGCGCCTGCGCTCACGGTCGAACACCCCGGAGTAAACGGCGTCCACGCCCTTTTCAAGATTCTTGGCATACTTCGCCGCGGCAGGGCCGGCCAGCCCGCCGCCGAAAATACAGGAGACCAGCGAGTTCGCTCCAAGACGATTCGCGCCATGATATTGATATTCACATTCGCCGGCAGCGTAAATGCCGGGGACGCTGGTGGCTTGGTCTTCGCCGTTCACCCAGATGCCGCCCATCGTGTAGTGCATGGCGGGAAATACTTTCATCGGCTCTTCGCGGGGATCGACACCGAGGAATTTCTCGTAGATTTCCAGGATGCCTTCGAGCTTGCGGTCGAGAGTTTCGCGCGGAATGTGCGTAACGTCGAGATAGACGGCGGCCTGGCCGTTGAGGCCGAGCTTTTCCTGGTAAACGATACGGTGGATGGCGCGGGTAGCGATGTCGCGCGGGACCAGGTTGCCGTATTTCGGGTACCACTCTTCCAGAAAATAGAACCGTTCGTTTTGCGGGATGCTTTTCGCGGGCCGGGTGTCGGCGGGATTTTTTGGTACCCACACGCGGCCGCCTTCGCCGCGAGCCGACTCGCTCATCAGGCGGAGTTTGTCTTCGCCGGGGATGGCCGTTGGATGGACCTGGATGAACTCGCCGTTGGCGTAGTCCACCCCTTGTTGAAAGAGGGCGGATTGCGCGGAGCCAGTGCAAACCACTGAATTTGTCGAGCGGCCGAAGATAGCGCCGATTCCGCCGGTGCAGAAAATGACAGCATCAGCGGGGAATGTACGGACCTCCATCGAGCGGAGGTCCATGGCACAGATGCCGCGACACACGCCGCCGTCATCGATGACCGCGGAAAGGAAAGTGTAGCCTTCGTATTTTTTGACTTTGCCTTCCGATTCGTGGCGGCGGACCTGTTCGTCGAGCGCGTAGAGAAGCTGCTGACCGGTCGTCGCACCAGCGAACGCGGTACGGTGATAGAGCGTGCCGCCGAAACGGCGATAGTCGAGCAGGCCTTCCGGCGTGCGGTTGAACATGACGCCCATGCGATCGAGCAGATCGATAATGCCGGGCGCGGCTTCGCACATGCGTTTTACGAGCGGCTGATTGGCCAGGAAGTCTCCGCCATAGACGGTGTCGTCGAAATGCTTGGCAGTGGTATCGCCTTCCCCTTTTTGGTTTTTTGCCGCGTTGATGCCGCCCTGGGCACAAACCGAGTGCGAGCGCTTCACCGGAACAATGGAAAAAAGATCGACTGGGGTTCCCGATTCGGCGACGCGAATCGTAGCCATGAGTCCGGCCAGGCCACCGCCAACGACAATAATTTTGGGCTGTTTCATTTCGTTATGTACGAAGAAAATGGGTGCCAGTCGAAACGGAAGCTGATCAAAATCAGGATACCCACGAGACTAAACGCCACTCCCACGAGCGCGCCAAGCTGACCGGCCGCGCGCTGTGCTCGCGCCGTGGCGGTCAGTCCCCATTTACAGAGAAAATTCCAAATGCCCACGCCCAGATGGAACGACGAACACAAGATGCCGACCGCAAAGAACGTCAGGAATAGTGGGTTCTGTAAGTCTGCGTAAACCGTTTCGTAAGTCGAGCGACCGCCCGTCAGCAGGCGTTCCGTGTAGAAGTGCCAGACGATAAATACGAATGCCACGAGCCCCGTGTAACGCTGCAGTGTGTACATCCAGTTCCCGGCCCAGGGGTACTGCGACACATTGGACTTGCCGCTCAGCCAGATGTATACGCCGTAGCCGCCGTGAAACAGAATCGGAAGAACGATCACCAGAAGCTCGACCAGAGGGCGGAAAGGAATCGTCTGTAGTTCCTGAGAAACGGAATCGTACTTACCGGGGCTGACCAACACCGCACTGTTGGACCAAAAATGTTCCGCCAAAAATGCGCCAACCGGAATCACGCCGCTCAAAGAATGGAGTTTTCTGAGGAGGTAACTGGTATCAGGCCGGGTTGTCGTTGCGGACATGCCCTCTCCGCTGCAACTTTCTGCTCCGAGCTCCCATGGGAGTCTCGGTCAAAAGGATTTAAAGTGCAGCGAACAAATTATAGCAGTTGCGCGAAGCGAAGCAAAATCAAAGGCCACTACGTGGTATCGAACTCCTCGAAACTCAGCGAGAAAATGTCCCGCGTTGGCGCGGGAATTGCTGTTATGTTGAAGAAGTGGCACCAATAGGAGCGGGTCTCCGCGCAAAGTCGTAAATTCTTTCAAGGTTTTCTAATCCGCCATGACGAAAAGCCTCGCCGCAGAATTCGAACTGCTCGCGAATCGCATGACCTCGGAAAACGCCGGCAACCAGCAATTGTCGATTCCCATGTTGGCCGAGCGTATCGCTAAGAATTTGCAGGTAAAGACCGAGGAAGTGGCGATCTTGTTGATCGCGGAAAAACAGCGCAGCCTGCAATTTTTGGTGCCAGAGGCGTTGCGCAACGTTGGATCTATTCCGCTTTCCAGCACGTCGGCGCTTGCCGCGCGGACAGCACGCGAGAGTCGGCCGGACATCCTCAACAGCTTCTCGACGGTGCGCCATGCGACCGTATTCGAAGGTGTGAAAGCAGATTCCCTTTCCGCGAACGCAATTCAGAAAATCATGAGCGCGCCGATTCTATGCGAAGGCAAAGTGATTGGCGTGATTCAAATCAGCCGGAAGGGATCGAGCGCGGTCGAAGCGGGGCCGGATTTTACGCCGGACGACCTGGGCAAGGTGCTAGCGATCTGCAAACCGCTGGGCAAATTAATCCTGCATGCGGCGGGGGCGGGAAATTAATTTTTGCGGCACGATGAATTTTGCCGAAAGGCCGCGTTTTGCGTTGACACTCGGTAGCCTTCTTGTTACTTTTCCACAGCAAGAAATTTTTTCGCATGTACCCTACATAATGGAGGCCGCGCACCGGCACTATGGCGTTTGTCGCTAAGAAAATATTTTTGACCAAAGGCGTCGGTAAACATCGAGAGCGGCTATCCAGTTTTGAGCTGGCACTGCGCAACGCGGGAATCGCGGCCTGCAATATCGTTCGGGTGTCATCTATCTTCCCGCCGAACTGCAAATTGATTTCGCGCAGCGAAGGATTGAAGCACATCAAGCCCGGCCAAGTGGCATTCACGGTAATCAGCGAAAATTCGACCAAAGAGCCGCATCGCTTGATCGCAGCGAGCATTGGACTGGCGTTGCCGAGCGACAAGACCATGTACGGATACCTATCCGAGCATCACTCTTTCGGCGAAACGGAAGAAGTTGCTGGTGAATACGCGGAAGAGTTGGCCGCGGAAATGTTGGCGACTACGCTAAACGTGGAATTCGATCCCGATCTTTCCTGGGACGAGAAAAAAGAAGTCTATCGAATTTCAAACAAGATTGTCCGCACCATGAATATCACGCAGTCCGCGGTGGGTGATAAGCGAGGACTGTGGACCACGGTTCTTGGGGCAGCCATCCTGATTGGCGAAGATGACTAGACGCTAGTCTGACTTTGCGCTTGGTCCCTATCGTTTGAAGTATCCAATCCGTTCCAATACGGCGCCAGCCACCAGCGGCAGTGCCACCGTCGCGTCTTCGAAGACTTCGGCAAACTTTCCCCCTTCTTCGGGCGGAACAAATTTCCCCCATGAAACGGCCTCGGTGTAGGTGCTGCCGCTCAGGCCGCCCCAGTGCACCGGCTCGGGGCAAATGCGTACGCCGTAGTTATACCTCTTCAGAGGAAGCTTCTTGTACCCGCGTCGCGCCATCAATTCCGCGTACACGCCGAACTGTTGCGACCAGTTGCGCGGAACGCCGCCACCAATCGTAAAAATTCCCATGCGCTTTGTAGCCAGCATGGTGTCGGCAAATTTTTCGAAATCCTCAAAAGGATCGAAACGCAGCAAGGGACGGCGGTCTCTCTGCCGAGCGAACTTGTTCAACGCGAAATCGATGCCGAGTTCGGAATCGCTAAATGCCGGAACGAAGACTGGCACGTTGTGTTGGTATGCAGACTTCAGAATTCCCCGCCCCGGCGAATTTTTTATCAGGTATTCGCCGATGCGGCGATGCAGTTTCCAACTGCAGACCACTTCTTGGTCGTCCCATTCGTCCAGGATACGGTCGACGACTTCCTCGACATGATCGAGATTCGTTTCGGGCTCGAGCGAGTCGTACACGCGGTTGTAGCCGGCCTGGAACAGCTCGATGTCATCCATTTTGGAAGGGTCATAACGAAAATGCGAAAGGCCGGTAGCTTCGACGAGACCGTGGGCCATCAGCGCGCCGGTCGAAACGATCGCTTTGACGATTCCGCTTTCAATCAGGTCGCAGAATACCAGGCCCATTTTTCCTACGGTGAGCGCACCGGCGAGCGTCATCACCACGAAGCAATCCTTGTCACGGGCCATGACTTCCAAAACATCCGCAGCGTCGCCAACTTGCCGTGCCGTGTACGCCGTATCTCCCATGGCGCGCACCAGATCGTCGATGGTGCGGCACTTGGACAAATCGAGCGGGAAGATGGGCCGAAGTTTGTCCTTCACCGGATCGTGCAGCACTCGACCCGTCACCGTCTTTGCGGCTGCTTGCTTTTTCGTCGCCATCTCGCTCCTTTGCGTGCCACCTTGAACACCGCATGACCGCAAGATTGCGGCTTCGTCAAACTAAATAGAGAAATTGTTTGACGCATCTTACTTTTTTCGCGCAACGTTCGTCAAAGAACTTTCCGTCTTTCTCGCAAAGATCGCCGCGCGACACTGAGCGTCATTAATCTTTTGTCGTGCGCGTGCTACGATACGGACCATGTCTGACCAATTTACAATTGGCTTGATTCAAATGCGCTGCACGAACGACGCTGAGGAAAATCTCTCGCGCGCTACCGACAAAATTCGCGAAGCCGCCAAACGCGGCGCGCAAATCATCTGCATGCACGAACTGTTCCGCGGCGAATACTTTTGCCGCACCGAAGACGCCGCGCTTTTTGATTTGGCGGAAGCGGTTCCGGGGCCGGCGACGGACGCGTTGTCGAAAGTCGCGAAGGAAAACAAAGTCGCTCTGGTGGTTTCCCTGTTCGAACGGCGGGCGGCAGGCGTTTATCACAACACTTGCGCGGTGCTCGACGCCGACGGATCGTTCCTAGGCAAATACCGCAAGATGCACATTCCGGACGACCCGCTATATTACGAGAAATTCTACTTCACGCCCGGCGATCTGGGTTTTCCAAACTTTGACACCAAGTATGCCCGCATCGGTGTGCAGATTTGCTGGGACCAGTGGTATCCCGAGGGCTCGCGCCTGACCGCGCTCCAGGGTGCGCAGGTTATTTTTTATCCGACGAGCATCGGCTGGCATCCGAAGGAGAAAACCGAGTTTGGAGTGGCACAACTGGATGCTTGGCGCACGATACAGCGCGCGCACGCCATCGCCAATGGGACTTTCGTAGCGGTGGCAAATCGCGTCGGATACGAAGGCCATCCGGCGGCGGGCGACCCTGGATTGGAGTTCTGGGGAAATTCGTTCGTGGCCGACCCATTTGGACAAATCCTTTCCGAAGCGGGCAACGACCAAGAAGAAATCCTTGTCGTCGAATGCGATCCCAGAAAAAGCGAAGAGACTCGGCGCAACTGGCCGTTCTTGCGCGATCGCCGCATTGACGCTTATCAACCCATCCTCACCCGTTGGCTCGGCGAATGAAGCGAACTGCTCCGTCCGCTACTCCACATGCACTCGGCTACCGCATGCCAGCGGAATGGGAACCCCACGAAGGCACGTTCCTCGGGTGGCCGCACGAACTCACCGACTGGCCCGGCAAGTTTGCCCCGATACCGTGGGCGTTCGCGGAAATCGTTCGTCATCTCGCACGCGTCGAACGCGTCTTCTTGCTGGTCGAAAGTGCTGCAGCCGAGACTCGCGTGAGGGCGATTCTGAAGAAATCGCACGCCGCCCTCGAGAACGTGCAGTTTCTTCGTATCCCTACCGATCGTGGATGGATGCGCGACTCCGGTCCGATCTGTGTGAAACATGCTTCCTCGGATGTTGCGTTCAATCATCTGGCTTTCAACGGCTGGGCAAAATACGCCAATCACAAAAGAGATGCGCAAGTAGTTCCGCGCATCAAACGAGTGCTACGCCGCAAACTGTTTTCGCCGGAACACCAGGGAATCCGAGTGGTTTTGGAAGGCGGGTCCATCGACGTGAATGGACAGGGCACGCTGCTTACGACCGAAGAGTGCCTGCAGAGCAAAATTCAGGAGCGCAATCCGGGCTTCACTAAACGCGACTACGAAGAACTTTTTCGCGAATACTTTGGCGTCACGAAGGTGCTCTGGCTCAAGAACGGAATTGCCGGCGACGACACGCACGGCCACGTGGATGATCTAACGCGCTTCGTCAATCCTACAACCGTCGTCACGATCGTGGAGAACGATCCGACCGATCGAAACTATGCGGCGTTGCAAGAGAATTTATGTTTGCTCAAATCGATGAAGGATCAAGACGGGAAGCCGTTGCGGGTGGAAACCCTGCCGATGCCCGCGCCGGTCTTCTTCCATGGCCAGCGGCTGCCTGCGAGCTACGCCAATTTCTACATCGCCAATCAGCTGGTGCTCGTCCCGATTTTCAACGATGCCAACGACCGCGTCGCATTGAATACCTTGGCCAAGCTGTTCCCCGAACGCGAAGTCGTCGGCATTTACTGCCGCGATTTGGTGCTGGGGCTTGGCACCATTCACTGCATGACGCAGCAACTTCCGGCGTCAGCGTAAAGTACCGTCGCCAACGGCTTCCGCGGGCGGCGAGGAAGCGGGCTCAGTTTTGTTACACTCTCGACAGAGCATGTATTTCTAAGCTGGACCTGGAGGCATCATGGTTAGCGCGTCGCTGCTCCTGGAGCAGAAAGTCCTGGTCGTGGAATGGTGGCCTCGCAGCCTCTTTGCATGGCTACTTCTGGGCCTGGTGGCGGGTTGGCTGGCCGGAAAACTTTCTCGCGGCCGCGGCTATGGCTGCGTCACCGACATAATCCTGGGCTTGGTTGGCTCTTTCATAGGAGGATGGGTGTTCACGAAACTCGGGATCTTCGGCGGCGGCTTCATTTATTCGCTCGCGGCGGCAACTTTGGGCGCGGTCATCCTGGTTGCGATCGTTCATCTGTTCACCGGCGGCCCGAAGAGTTGAGCAATTCCAGTTTTCAATGAAGCGGAATACCCATGCCCCCAACTTCAACAAAGCTTTCCGCAGTGCTGCAGATCGGCATCTCCATGTGGGATTTCCGCAACCATAGCTTTTGGGCATGGCTTCTCATCGGACTCCTCGCAGGATGGCTGGCCGGCCTGATCTTTAGAGGCCGCGGATATGGTTGCGTCACCGACATCATTCTCGGCCTGATTGGTTCCGTCATGGGCGGTTGGCTGTTCAACTACTTTGGCATCATGAACGGTGATTTTTTTTATTCGCTGGCCGCAGCCACCGCGGGCGCAATGATTCTTGTGGGCATTTCTCGTCTGTTCTCCCCCGCCCCCAAGAAGTGAACCGCCTTCGCGCAGCTGGTCGCTTGGCGGGCGGTCGTTCCCTTCTCTGTGATACGATTTTGCTTCGTAATTTGGAGATGACAACTCGTTGAGCAAGTCTCTGCAATCTCTCTTCGCAATTCCTCTGGGTGGCCTCGGCGAATTTGGCATGAACATGATGGCGTTGCGCTACGGCGACGACATCGTCGTCATCGACGCAGGCATGATGTTCCCGGAGTCCGAGCTACTGGGCATTGATTTGGTCATTCCGGATATCTCCTACCTGAAGCAGAATCGCCAGCACGTTCGCGCCATTATCCTGACGCACGGACACGAAGATCATATCGGCGCGCTGCCGTACATCTTGCGCGATCTAGAAGTACCCGTTTACGGAACGCGCTTCACATTAGCGCTTGTGAAAAAGCGCCTTGCGGAAGCGGGCCTGCTCGAATCCACCACGCTGCGTGAAGTAATTCCCGGTCGGCGCGTCGAACTCGGTCAATATGAAATCGAATTTATTCCGGTCACGCACAGCACTGTAGATTGCGTGGCGCTTGCCGTTCGTACGCCCTTGGGCGTGGTCATTCACACCGGCGATTTCAAGATTGACCACACGCCGGTCGAGGGTGCCGGCTTCGACATTCACACCTTCGCCCGTTACGGCAACGAAGGCGTCCTGGCACTCTTCAGCGATTCCACCAACGTCGAACGTCCCGGCTACACGCCTTCGGAACGCGTCGTTGTTCCGCGCATCGAAGAGCTCGCGCGTTCGGCGCCGCGCCGCGTAATTCTGTCTTGTTTCGCTTCATCCATCCACCGCATCCAGCAGGTGATCGACATTGCTTTCAAGGTCGGCCGCAAAGTCGCCTTCGTTGGCCGCAGCATGGTGGACAACGTCGAAATCGCGCACGAACTCGGCTATCTGCGTATTCCCGACGGCATGGTAGTGCGCCCGCAGGACATTCGCTCTTTCGAGCCCCGCAAGATCATTGTTCTCGCTTCCGGCTCACAAGCCGAGCCGATGTCGTCTCTGTCCCGCATTGCGGTGGATAATCATCGGTTCGTTTCGGTAGACGAAAACGACACGGTCATCCTCTCCTCGCGCATCATTCCCGGCAACGAAAAGGCCATCTTCCGCATGCTGGACCACATGTTTCGCCGCCGGGCGCTGGTCTAATACGACAATTCCGCAGGGGTCATTCACGTTTCCGGCCACGCCAGCCAGGAGGAACAAAAACTCTTATTGCAACTCGTCAAACCGAAATACTTCATTCCGGTTCACGGCGAATATCGGCATCTGTTTCGCCACGCAGCCCTAGCGCACCAGCTGGGCGTGGTGAGCGGGGAAATCATTCTTGCGGAAAACGGCCATTGCATCGAATTCACGGAAGACGGCGCGTATCGCCGCGATCCGGTGACCGCCGGCCGCGTTCTGGTGGATTCCGGTTCGCTCGAAGAAATCGAGGAAGTCGTAGTGCGCGACCGCAGGCACCTTTCCGAAGACGGCGTGGTGGTTCCCATCATTGCCATCGACAAGCACACTGGCAAACTCGAATCGCAGCCCGAAATCGTCACGCGCGGCTTTATGAGCGACAACGGCAGCGACCTGGTTACCGGCGCCCGCGACATCGTGCTGAAGACCATCAACACATCTAACGCCGAAGAACGCGCCGACTGGTCCGTCATCAAGGAAAAAATTCGAGTGGACCTCAAGCGCTATATCAACAAGCAAACGTCGAAACGCCCGCTCATCCTGCCCGTCATTCTCGAAGTCTGAGCATCGCCAAAGCTCCTGTATCGCTGTCGTTCATCGTTACAGTGCGGCATTTCTTGCGTTCTTCAAAAATCCCGCTTCGCATCATTCGAAATATTTCTCATTGTTACTTTAGCGGTACCTTAGATTTCGGTTTATTTCGGCAACTTCCTCCTCATAATTTCGTCTAAGCATTGGAGATTAGTTTTTCTGTTTCGCAGCAGCGCCTCCAACGCGCACACGCAGACAGAACACTCACAAGGAGATTCGATGAACACCAAGCACATCACCAAGAGTCTGCTCTTCGGCGCTTCTCTGCTTCTCGCTTCTGCGGCGTTCGCCGGCGAAAAGGCCACCATCAAGGTATATGAAAACGTGAAGGTCAACGGCACCACGCTCGCGCCCGGCAAGTATGATCTGGCGTGGGAAGGCAGCGGCTCTACCGTTCAGCTGAACATCCGTCAAGGCAACAACACCGTCGCTACGGTTCCGGCCGCTCTCGAAACATCCAAGGCCGCTCCCGCCGGCACCGGTTACTCCACCAAGACGGAAGGCGACGGGTCGAAGTCGGTGACCGCGGTTTTCTTCGCCGGAAAGAAAGTCAGTCTGAACCTCGACCAGCAGGCCGTTGCGGCCTCGGCGCAAGCCGCTGCGAGCCAGGGCAACAAGTAAGTTTCTCCGATAAAAGCGCGCGGACTCCCTCCTCCACACGCTGACTCCCGACGTCCTCGCACTCCTCCGGGCGCGAGGACGTTTTCTTTTGTATACTCGCGCCGCCAATCCTGTCCGGAGGCTCCGCAATGCATTCGCGTTCCTTTGTTCGCTCTGCGATCATGGTTCTCGGCTTCATCCCATTTTGTCTGGCGCAGACCTTACCCGACGGCGAATCCTACTCTGTTGTGCACGGCTGGCCGCAACTGCCGGATGGCTTCGTACTGGGCCAGGTCTCTGGCGTTGCGGTGGACTCGCACAACCACATTTTCGTTTTTCATCGCGCCGAGAACTCCTGGGCCGCAGACAAGACGCACACCATCACCGCCCCAACCGTCCTTTGCTTCGATGGCGGTTCCGGCAAACTCCTCTTTTCTTGGGGAGCAAACCGCTTTCTCGAGCCGCACGGCCTGCGCATCGACCGCCAGGACAACGTCTGGCTCACCGACCGCGCCCTTCAGCAGGTCTTCAAGTTCTCGCATGACGGCAAGTTGCTGCTCACCATTGGCACGGAACGCACGCCTGGACTCGATGCCACTCACTTCAATCTGCCCGCCGACATCGCGTTCGCTTCCGATGGAAGCATCTATATAGCCGACGGATACGGCAACAACCGCATCGCCAAATTCTCTTCCGACGGCAAGTTCCTGCAGGACTGGGGACGCAAGGGAACCGGACCGGGCGAATTCGATCTGCCACACAGCGTCGCTGTGGATGCGCAAGGCTTGGTCTACGTTGCGGACCGCAACAACGCGCGCATCCAGGTCTTTGACGCCGGCGGCAAGTTTCTAAAAGAATGGAAGTCCAGCGAGCTCGGCCGCCCCTGGTCGCTTACCGTCGGTCCCGACAACCTGCTGTACGTCGTGGATGGCGGGGATCTCAAGCCGAACCCGCCCGACCGTGGACAACTTCTCAAACTCGACCTTTCCGGAAAAGTCCTCGCCAAATGGAGCCGCTTTGGCAACTACGATGGGCAACTCTACTGGGGGCACGATTTGGCAGTCGGCAAAGACGGCGCGGTGTACGTGGGCGACGTCTACCACGGTATGCGCGTGCAGAAGTTCGTTCCCCGCTAGTTGGGTCAATTCGATTCACAGCCGTGTGGCGTCAATTTCTTACAATACGCTCGCCCGCTTTTGCGCCACCATCCGAACCGAGTGGCAGCGTTCTCCGTTCGCGGCTACAATCCCTGTGCTCGCGGAGTGAGACTTGGTATCTTCCCCGAACCCTGGCGCAAACGAATCCGGCTCACGCGCCGCTTTCTACTTCATCCTGGTTACCGTTGGTCTGGATTTTCTTGCCTTCGGCATCATCGCTCCCGTTCTACCCGACCTGGTCCGCCAGTTTGAAGGCGGAGACTTCGGTCGGGCTTCCGCCGTAACCGGTTACTTCGGGTTGGCCTGGGCCACCATGCAGTTTATTTTTTCGCCGCTTCTGGGTGCATGGTCAGACCGCTTCGGCCGCCGCCCGGTCATTCTCCTTTCCTGTCTCGGCGTTGGTCTCGATTACATCTTCATGGCGCTCGCGCCTTCGCTGCGGTGGCTTTTCGTCGGCCGCTTGATTTCGGGAATCACTACTTCCAACGTCGCGACCGCGTTTGCTTACGTGACCGACGTCACCTCTCCGGAAAAGCGCGCCCGGCCGTTTGGACTGATCAGTGCCGCCTTTGGACTTGGTTTTGTGATTGGGCCAGCCCTCGGCGGCTATCTGGGCAACCACAACCTCCGCCTTCCTTTTTGGGGTGCCGCAGTCTTGAGTCTTGTCAACGCCTTGTACGGCTACTTGGTCCTGCCGGAATCGCTCCCGCCCGAGCGGCGCGCCAAATCCGCATGGCACATGGCCAATCCCCTCGGATCCTTGCGCCTGTTTCGCTCGCACCCTGAACTTTCTGGGTTGGCCGTGGTCATCACGCTTTACTATCTCGCACACCAATCGTTGGTCACGATCTGGGCGCTGTACACCGAGTTTCGTTACGATTGGAATCGGCGAGATGTAGGGCTTTCGCTGGCGGTGGTCGGGGTTAGCGCCGCGATTGTATCGGGCGTTCTCGTGGCGCCGTTTGTGAAACGCTTCGGCGAGCGCCGCAGCCTTCTCTCCGGTCTGATGTTCGGCACCCTGGGATTTCTCGGATTTGGGTTCGCGGCTCGCGGATGGATGGTTCTTGCGGTGATCCCGCTCATCGCCCTTTGGGGAATCGCTGCTCCGGCCATCCAATCCTTGATGTCCCGCTGCGTCGATCACTCTTCTCAAGGTAAGCTGCAAGGTGCCATCAACTCGTTACGCGCCATCACAGGCATGGCCGGGCCGCCGCTGTTCACGCAGGTCTTCGCCGTGGCCATCGCCGCAAAATCGACCTTCCATTTTCCAGGCGTGCCTTATCTCCTTGCCGCCCTGCTCCTTTTCACCTCGCTGCTGCTGGCGTTCTACGTGACCCGGCCACACGCACCGGAGCCCTCGCCCGAACCCTTGCTCTCAGATCCTTCCTGATTGACTGCGGGCAACATCAGTGCCTATCCTCACCTTGGCCCGCCGCATCTGATCGTTGTCACTTGCATTGAACCCATCAAGGAGTCCCTATGCCTCGCGATTCAAAGACCAATCATCACGCCGGAGCGGACCGTTCCCGCCCGATTCTTCACCAGCATGCGCGCGAAATTCAGCCCTACGGAAAATCGCCAAGCTGCCGATCGCTCTCGACGAATCCACTTGCGCGCAGAGCGCTGAAAACCTGAATCAGCTTCTCGCCGATACCATCACGCTTCGCGATCTCTACAAGAAACATCACTGGCAGGTCGCCGGGCACACCTTCTACCAGATTCATCTTTTGTTCGATAAGCACTACGAAGAGCAGAACGAACTGGTGGACACCATCGCCGAGCGCATACAGAGCCTCGGCGCCATCAGTATCGCCATGGCCGCCGACGTTGCGGAAACTACCATCATTCCTCGTCCGCCGCGCGGCCGCGAAGAAGTCCCCGTGCAGCTCTCACGCTTGCTGGAAGCCCACGAGTTTATCCTCAAGGAAGCGCGAACTATGGCCAAACAAGCTTCCGAATCGGGTGACGACGGAACCAACGACCTGCTGGTCAGCGACATCATCCGCACCAACGAACTTCAGGTGTGGTTCCTCGCAGAACACCTGGTGGACGTGCCGTTGGTAAAGGCCGACGCGGCGGCCTTGGAGAAGGAGCCGGCCAAGTCCAAGTCCGCTTCCGCCCGTTAGTCCGCACGAGTCTTAACCCAAGGCTTTTACGGGGCTGCCGCCTGCAAAACGAGCGGCAGCCCCGCTTTTTTTGATCGAATTCAGGTTCGGCCTGAAACGATCGACCTTTCCGGTTCACTACCTGTCAATCCACGGTCTCTCCTAACCTGTACGTTGAGGAGTTCACAATGAATCGTCTCACGCGTCTGCTTCGGGTCGCGGCCCTCATATCGCCTGCTTTGACGTGTCCATCCGCCTTCGGGTGGGGTTGCAAAGGCCATCAAACGGTCGCCCTCATCGCCGAAAAGCACCTGACTCCCGCCGCTAAACAGCTGGCGAATACGATCTTGCCGACGGATCCGGGCCGTCCGAAAACCACTCCATTTCCTTGCGGTACGACCGGACTCGATCCCTTTGCCGCCGCCTCCACTTGGGCCGACGCCGTCCGTGACAAGGACATCGACGCAGCTTGGCACTTCATCGACATTCCCCGCGGAGCCGACGGTGATGTCATCACCGCGTTCTGCGGCGCCAAAGGTTGCATCACTGCCGCGCTTGAGGCGCAGATCAAATGTTTGAAAGACACGCACGCCGACCCCAAGCTCCGCGCTGCTGCGCTCCGCTACATCATTCATTTTGTTGGCGACATACACCAGCCGCTACACTGCACCACCAACGGAGATCGCGGCGGCAATTGCGTGCCGCTGACCTACTTCAAGACCAAAGCGAAACCGAACACCGACTCCAAGGATGACTTGGACGACTACGCTCCCAATCTGCATGGCATCTGGGATAAGGAAGTCATCGAGAAAAGCATGCAAGCCCGCGGCTTCCCGACCGCTCAGGCCTACGCCACCGCACTCGACAGCTCGTTTCAATCCGAGTTTCCGGTGTGGCAGTCAGACGGCATTCATATCGATGACTGGGCCATTGACAGCCACCAGCACGCCGAAGACATCAGCTATGGCGATTTGCCGAACCTCGTCGCGATCGACAAACATCCCGACGCTGACGTGCAAAAGTGCTCGGACAATCGCCGGATCGGTAACCGCATGCTTCACAAACACATCGTCGTCGGCCAGCCCTATCAGGACGAAGTCTCCGGCGTGATTGACGAGCGCCTGGCTATGGCCGGTCTGCGTCTCGCGATGATCCTCAACGACATTGCCGCGAATCTCAACTAGCCACCCCGCCCTGGAAACCTGCGTAGCATCGTTCAAGCGCACATTCCTTCATGGCAAGGTGAAGGCAATCACGTAATCGCCTTGTTTCGAACCGAGCTTGCCGTGGCCACCTGCAGCGATCACCAGGTACTGCTTGCCTTTCCAAACATAGGTCATCGGTGTGGCTTGCGCAGCCGCGGGCAATTCGTAGTTCCACAATTCCTTGCCGGTCTCGGAATCAAACGCGTGGAGGTGCGGGTCGATCGTCGCGGATGTGAAAACCAGTCCTCCGGCCGTGACCATTGGTCCGCCAAGGTTGATCGAGCCGGTTGCCTTCCCGGGTACCAGGCTGCCCAAGGGCACGTTCCACGCAATCTTGCCCGTAAACAAATCTACCGCTTCCGTCGTGCCCCATGGCGGAGCGTTGCACGGCGTGCCGCTCGGCGAAAACAGAAAAGTGCGGTACATCCCGTAGGCTGACGGATCCTGGTCGCCGAACTCGCCGTAAATCCGGTTGTCCTGGTCTCGTTTCACCTCGGCGTCATATTCAGCGCGCGGAATCAATTTCATCCAGGCCACCAGTCGGTTGGTGTTCACGATCATCAAGTGCCGCTGCGAGTCGTATGCGGCACTTCCCCAATTCACTCCGCCCACGTTTCCCGGCGCTTGCACCGTCCCTTTCAGACTCGGCGGCGTGAAAATTCCCTCGTTGCGCGATGTCGCAATTTTGTCCTGGCACCATTTGACGTCTTCGGGCTTTGGTCCCCAGACATCCGCCGGGGCGAACCTTTCCGGCACCAGCGAAATCGTGGGGAATGGTTGCGTCGGAGCACTCTCCTCGCCCGCAATGTCGGATTGCGGAACCTTGCGCTCCTCGACCGGCAGCAGCGGTGCCCCCGTTAACCGGTTCAAGACAAACACATGTCCCATCTTCGTGTTGATGACCACCGCCGGCGTTCCGTCTTTCCAGGTAAGCAGCGTTGGTTGCGACGCCACGTCGTAGTCCCACAGATCGTGGTGTACGACCTGAAATCCCCAGACGAACTCGCCAGTCGAAGCCCGCAGCGCCACCACGGAGTTCGCCCACTTGTCGTCGCCCTTGCGGATACCGCCAAAATAGTCCGGAGCGGCGCTGCCCGTCGGCACAAACACCAGGTCGTGTTCTGCATCCACGGAAAGCACGGCCCACGCGTTTCCTCCGCCCGTGTGCGGTTCGGTCTTCTGGGCCCATGGGATCGGGTCCCAGGTCCAGCGCAACTTCCCGCTATGCGCATCAAATCCGCGAACCATGCCCCGCCCGGTATCCACCTTCCAGTTGTCCGCGATCGACGATCCGACAATCACCAGATCGCCGTAAATTGCCGGCGGCGAGGTCACTTGATACCCGCCCGTCCACTCTGTCTGCGTCGCGGCATCTTTATTCAGATCAACCCTTCCGTTGGTTCCAAAAGACCCGCAAAGCTTGCCCGTCTCCCCGTCGAGCGCAATCAACTGCGCATCCAGCGTTCCCACAAAGATCCGCAGCCGGCACGGTTCGTCAGCCCTCCCCTTGGCGTCGTACCAGGCGGATACTCCGCGCGAAGACACTTCTGAATAGTTCCGTTCCAGATTGACGCCGGGATCGTATTCCCACAATTTTTCTCCGCTCCCCGGATCCAGCGCAATCACATGGTTGTACGGCGTACTCAAAAACAATTTGCCGTTCACCAGAATCGGAGTCGCTTCGAACGCGGCTTTGCCGATGAGCCTCTTCGATTGCTCTAGCGCGCCCGTTCGATACGTCCAAGCAATTTTCAGTTTTTCGACGTTCCTCCGGTCAATCTGCTCGGCCGCGGAATAGCGTGTCCCGCCCGGATCGTTTCCATAGGTGGGCCATCCTGCTGCGTCCTTCCCTTGCGCAAATGCGCTCCCCACGCTGCCCATGCAAACGATTCCAACCATCGCCGTTTTGCAAACGCTTCCAGCCAAAGCCGTCATACTCCACTTCAGTCTTTTCATCCTGTCCTCAACTGACTGCAATCACCATTCGCCCGCAACTCCAGCCATTACCTCTATTACCCTTCCTTCATTTATACGACCTCTACCGACGACTTGTTGCAGAAATTTTTGCTGCTCCAAGCAACCATTTTTTCCTGCAAGGAATTCTCATCGTCAACGTTCTACCGTAGCGGGTCTTCTAACCAGCGGTCACGGACCCCGGTTCGATCCGGGCCTTGGGGTTGGTACTTGCAAACCCTAAGCAAACAAGGACGCACACATGACTAACTCTCCGGTTCTTCTTGTTTCAGGAAGATCGCTCTTGAAGTGTCTCAGGGTCCCGTCTCTGGCTTTGCTCCTGCTCATTGCACCGTCCAGTTTCGCTCAGCAAGACGCTTCGCGCCCGCCCGGGCCCGGATGGGTGGTCATCGGCCTCGACGAATACAAAACTCTCCGCGCCAAAGCCTATCCTCCAGAACGCGAGCCCGAACCGCCTCCCGTCGAAGCCACCCTCTCCCGCGTCGACTACGACCTCCACGTCAACGGCGAATTCGCCTCTGGTCGCGCGAATCTCACGATTGATGTGCTTAAAGACGGCTGGGTCCGCGTGCCCATTCCCGCCGGCCTCCTGGTTCGTGAAGCCAGGCTCGATGGCAAGTCCGTCTCGCTCGTCTCTTCGCTCGCCGGAGACGCGCCAGGCAAACGTGGGCAGCTCACCGCAGTGCTCTCGCACTCCGGTCGCTCCACGCTTGTGCTCGACGTGGCTCTCCCCATTTCTGCGAATGCCGGCGAAGAGAGTATCTCCCTGCCGCCCTCCGTCTCTGGCGTTACCCGCGCCACGCTCGACCTTCCTCGCCAGGGTGTGGACATCCGCCTCACTGGCGGCTTGCTCTCCGATCGTTCTGAAACGGCCAACGCCAATCGCTGGATCGTCTATGCCACTGGCAGTTCGCCGCTTACCTTTTCGTGGAGACGCAAAACCGAAGACCGCCGCGCCGAACTTCCGCTCCGCCTGCGCGGCAATCTGACACAAATTCTCGGTCTCGGTGAAGACTCGGCGTCCCTCTCGGCCGAAGTCACACTCGAAATCACGCAAGGCCTGGCCCGCGAAGTAAAACTTCAGGTCCCGCCGCAAATCACCATCAATCAAGTTCTCGGCGCCAGCGTCGCCGACTGGGAATCCCATGCCAGCGACAGGAGCGGCGAAAAATTCGGCGAGCTCACGGTCACCTTTCTCGAACCCGTGGACCAGTCCGCCCGCTTCGTCATTACCGGCGAAACGCGTCTCCCGCGCGACGGCCAAATCGAGATTCCGTTACTCAAAGTTCTCAACGCCGAACGCCTCTCGGGCGGTGCCGCGATCGAGGTCCTCGGTGCCGGCGAAATCAAGGACGTCAAAACGCAAGGCTTTGAGAACGCCGACGCAAGTGATCTCGGCGAACTCGTGGCCAATCGCCAGTCGCCTTCGCTCGCGGCATTTCGGCTCCGTGCCGGTGACGCCAACCAGCCGCGCGCGCTCACGGTCACCATCGCTCGCTATGACCAGCAAGCAGTCTTGCTCGCCAACATCGAAGAAGCTCGCTACCGCGTCTTGCTCAGCAAGGAAGGCAAAACCCTCGTTCAGGCCCGCTACGCCGTGCGCAACAACCAGCGCAATTTCGTAAAAATTGCGCTCCCCGCCGGCGCTACTCTGTGGAGCGCTTCGCTTTCCGGCCAACCGGTACGTCCCGGCCAGGCGCCCGACGGTAGCCTGCTCCTCCCGCTCGAAAAATCGAAAGCCGGAGCCGGAGCCGCCGATGATCCGCCAGAGTTTGCCGTAGAAATTACTTATCTCACTCCGGGCACTTCATGGACCGACAAAGGCAAAGCTCGCATCGCGCTTCCCGCTCTCGACTTGCCGGTCTCCCGCACGGGTTTGCAGGTCTACTACCCGCCGCTGTTCCGGGTCAGCTCCGAGCCCGGCATCTTTCACACGGAAACCTACACCGACCCCATGTCTCCGGTCCTTCTTGTCGAGGAAGACAGTCAGGTCGCCCTGTTTAAGCCTGCGCACGGACTCGTCACCGGATTCGGCTCAGGCGCAGGGGGAAGCGCAGCAGTCGGTGCCAACGCAGCCGTTTCTGCTGATGCAGTCGCCGCACCACCAACTCCTCCACCACCCGCTCTTCCTTCTTCCGGCGTCGCCGGTCTGCCGATCAATGGTCGCAACGTCTTCAGCGCGCAAACAGTCTCTCCCGACTCCACGAAAACTCTGGTCGACAAGTATCGCTCCAGCACCGCCGTAGGGCGCGCCACCGGCGTTCTTCCCCTCTCCGTAAATTTTCCCGCCTTCGGCCCATCCGTCTATCTTGTTTCCGAGCTCACCAGCGAAAACCAATCCCCCACCGCCGAACTGACTTACCAGCAGGGCAAGAACAAAAAAGGAGGAGCGCGATGAACGCCCTCGCCCCAGCAAACGATCCCATGAAGTTCTTCCCTCTCGCGATGTGGTTCGTTGCTCCAATCGCTCTGCTCGCAATCCTGTTCGCGCCCCGCGATCTGAGTGCCCAACAGCGAGACATGCTTCCCCTTCCTACGAGCGGCAATGTCACCCTCTCGCTCGACGAATACAATCGCCTCATCACGCTCGCCGCCAAGCCAGTCAAGAAACCCGACGGTGCCCCGCTCAACTACGCCATTCAAAACGCTGATCTCAAGCTCCACGTCACCAGCGACTCGGTGCTCGGCTCCATTCAACTCGCAGGCGAAACTTATACCAAGACCGCCACCAAAGTCGCTCTCACCACTGGCGTGACCATCCTCGACGCTCGCCAGGATGGCAAGCTGCTCCCGCTCCAGCTCGACAATGGCATGACGACCGCTGTGCTCCCTGGCTCGTCCGCCTTCGCCGTCGCTCTCGACGCCGGTCTTCCCCTCGGCATCGAAGCGGGTCGCGCTTCCTTTACCATCCCCGTCCCCTCCGCGGGCAGCGCGCGCCTCACTCTCCTCGTCCCCGGCGATCACACCAACGTGCGTATCTCACCCGGCCTCATCACCAGCCGCTCTTCCGCGAATGGCCAAACTTCCGTCGAAGCCACGCTCGTCCCCGGCCAAACCGCTTCCGTCTGGTGGACCACTCGCGAAGTCGCCACTCCCACCATTCCACGCGAAGCCCGCTTCCTCTCCAGCCTGAAAACTCTTTTCACCGTCAGCGAATCCGATCTCCGTATCGCCGCTCTTGCCGACATCACCGTAGTTCAAGGCGACCCATCGCAGTTCACACTCACCGTGCCTTCCGGCTTCGAAGTCACCAGCGTCACCGGCCCTACGCTAGAGTCCAGCGAAACGTCAGACAACAAGCTGGTCCTCAACGTCACCAACCCGGCGCAACGCAGCCACGAATTTCTCATCTCGCTCGAAAAATCCGTGACCGATTCCAAAGCCGAGGCACCGTTTCTCGCCTTCAAAAACACCCAGCGCGAAACCGGCGAAGCCCTGGTCGAAGGCTCTGGCACCATGGAACTCGCTGCGAAAGAGTCCGGCAGCCTCAAACGCATGGACGTTAAGGAAGTGAACCCTTACCTCCGCGCCCTCGCGCGTTTTCCGTTGCAAGCCGCATTTCGTTACCACCGCCAGCCCGCCGAGCCACCGTCCCTCGCTCTCGCTTGGACCCGCTTTCCGGACAGCAGTGTCCTCGCGGCCGTTGCCGAACGTGCCGTGGTCACCACACTCGTCACCGTCGAAGGCAAATCTCTCACCGAGATCAAACTCACCGTCAAAAATCAGGCGCAGCCATTTCTGAAAGTGGACCTGCCCGGGGGCGCCAGCATCGTCTCAGCCGACGTCGCCGGTGAAAAAGTAAAACCCGTGCAGGGCTCCGACGGCTCCCGGGTCCCGCTCCTGCGCCCGGGTTTCCGTCCTAACGGCCCTTACGTGGTCTCCTTTGTCTTCCTGCATTCCGGCGCTCCTTTTGCCAAAAAAGGCGGATCCGATCTCTCGCTTCCCAAAATGGATGTGCCGATCGATCTGCTTCAGTGGGAGGTGTTTCTGCCCGAACAATACAAAGTCAAAGACTTCGGTGGCGACGCACTGGCCAGCAGTCTTCTGCCGCCCGCCGTTTGGTCTGCCGACGACTTCGAAGGAAAAGATGCGTTCAACTACGCCCCGTCACCGCGCGACTTCAAACTGCCATCCCTCGCACCCGGCCAAATCGGCGGCATCGTTGTCGATCCTTCCGGCGCCGCAGTAGCTGACGCGCACATTACCGTGCAGCATCCCGATACCGGCACCACGCTCAGCGCAACCACCGATGCCACCGGGCGCTGGACAGTCGCCAACGTCCCTTCCGGGCGCCTCACGATTACCGCAACCGCAAATGGGTTTAACAACTTCGTCAAGGAGTCCAACTATGACGCCAGCCGGCCTTCACCGCTGGGTCTCTCTTTGCGAAGCGGCTCCGTCAGCGAAGCCGTCGTTGTCGAGCCCAACGCCATCTACAGCATGCAGACTCTGGCGCCGGGCATCGAGAAGCAGGCCCGCAAGCGCGCCCTCGAACAGGAACGCGCCGCCTCTTCCAACGTCACCAACCTTCAGCAACGGGTCGCGGGAGTTCTTCCCGTCGCCGTGGACGTCCCGCGCACGGGCAACTCCTACCGCTTCGTCCGCCCGCTCGTGTTGAGCGAGGAAACCAAAGTCACCTTCACTTACAAAACCAAGTAACTTCGTTTGCCAGAAATCTATTCGGCCCGGGATGCCGCTGGCTCATTGACTTGTTCGCCGACCCGCAGCACCAGCAACGTCTGGTCATCCCGGGCTTCGACGTCGCCACAATGAGCCTTCAGCGTTTGCGACAGTGCCTCGCGAATCTCTCGAGCACTGCCGTGCCGTACTGCCTTGAGCGCTTTCTCCACACCCTCGTAGCCGAACTCCTCGTCTGCTCGGTTGCAAGCCTCCAGAATTCCATCCGTCAAGAACAGAAAGACGTCGCCAGGCTCCGCGGCCACGCTCGTTTCCTCGAATTGCACTCCTGCGAACAACCCCAGCGGCATGCCCACCGCCTCGATAATTTCCATCCTTCCGTCGCGAAACAGTACCGGCTTCGGTAAGCCGGAGTTGGCAATGCGAAACGATAGCGTTTCGTCGTTCCATACCGTGTAGCAAAGCGCCACGAACCGGTCCTCCATCGCCCGTTCCATCAGCGATTGGTTCAACGCTCGCAACATCTCTCCGGGCGCCAACTCCTGTTCCGTCAGCGAACGGATGAGGCCCATGGTCAGCGCCGCATACAGTGCCGCTGCCGCTCCTTTGCCCGCTACATCGCCGAGCATTCCCACGTGCAGCCCCTGCTTGCGATAGTAGCCGACGTGCACCATGTCACCCGCGATGATCCGCGCTGCACAACTGAGCGTGCTAACCGCCGCATTCTTCATCGCCGGACCACCGCTCGGCAGCAGGCGTTTCTGCAGCTCTCGCGCAATCCGCAGATCCTCGTTTAGTTGCGCTTCCTGGGAGCTGACGCGGTCGTACAAGATTGCATTGTCCAGCGCCACCGCCAGTTGGGAAGCCAGAATCGTGATGGCCTGTATGTGCCCTTCGCGAAAGTAATCCGCTGTCGCGTTCTCAATGTCCAGCACGCCAACCAACTTGTCCTTTGCAATCAGCGGCACGCTCAGCTCAGACCGCGTCTCATCGTGAAACTTGATGTAGCGTGGATCCTGCCGAACGTCCGGCACCACCACCGCTTGCCGGTGCCGCGCCGCATATCCCACCAGCCCGCGATCCAGTGGAATGTCCGGTTTTTCGATGACCTGTCCCCCCGAAAGCGAAAACCGGTGCTTCAACACCTTTCCGGAAGCGTCCAGCAACAGAATCGAAAACGTCTGATACTCCAGCAGGCGGCAGAGCAATTCTCCAATCCGTTTCAGAAGCTCATCGGTATTCAACAGCGCGCTCAGCTCACGGCTGATTTCGTTCAAGATCTCCAGTGTTCGCGCGCGCGCCTCGGCCGACTCCCGCGCCTTCTGATATTCCCGTTGGTGTTCTTTTTGCTGCGAAATGTCGCGCAGGAAAGCTCCAAAAAACTGACCGCCCTGGCTTTGAATCGGTCCGCTGATCGTCAGCTCCACAGGAAACAGATGGCCGTCGCGGTGCCGCGCGCAAACCTCGCGCCGATGATTGACCACCGGCGCTTTTCCGGGCTGAAGAAACTGCTCGACGCCGCAATCCGCCACGCGATCCTGCGCGGGAAGAATGGTCTCGAAGAGTGTGTGCCCGATGGCCTCGTCGGCTCGCCAGCCGAACGTCGCCGCCGCCTGTAGATTCCAGATGATGATCCGGCTCTCGACATCCATGCCGACAAACGCATCCGGAGCAGTATCAAGGATGAGTTGCGCCCCCGCCTCGCTACTAGGTAGACGCTGCGCTGCCTCGGGTTCCGTCCGTCGCGGAACTCCAAGGGGTACAGACCTGGAAGATTGCATGCCTCAGGGTAAGTGGAATCGGCCGCTTCCGTCTACCGCCAATGTACCAGCAGCAATCATTGCCGCAACCGCCCTATACCTAACGCGATTCCCCGTCCTCTCGTCTATCGTCTCCGTAGGCCGAACCAACCGCTATGAAAGTGCTTGTCGCATGCCTGGCTCTTCTCTGCTTCTGCCCTTCCGCTTGCTGCGCGCAATCCCCAGTGGCTCCCGAGAGAGAGCGTGACGATTTGCAGGTCTTCATCCACGGCGCGACGTTTCAGATGGGCATCGATGCTTCGGAAATTCCGCGCTTTCAGAAGATCTTCAATATCGACCACCCGCAGCTGCTCAACGACGAGCTTCCCAAACACACGGTCACCGTCGCCGACTTCTATCTCGACAAACACCTGGTCACCAACAGCGAGTTCCGGAGCTTTATCGCAGCCAATCCCAGATGGGATCGAAGCAAGCCTTCCGAGTCTGCCAAGGACGATCACTATCTGATTCACTGGTCGACTCCAGGCGCTCCAAACGCTCAGTCCGACCATCCGGTCGTGAATATCACCTGGCACGCCGCGAAAGCATTCTGTCAGTGGGAAGGCAAGCGCCTTCCCACTGAAGTCGAATGGGAATTTGCCGCTCGCGGCGGCCGCGCCGCGCTTTTTCCCTGGGGCGATGAGCCACCTGAGGAAACCCGCGCCAACTACAACAACGTCGTCGGCACCACCACTCCCGTCACCGCTTATCCGCCGAATCCGTATGGCCTTTTCGACATGGCCGGCAACGTCTGGCAATTTCTCGCTGACGAATGGGCTCCCTATCGTGCGACATTGGCCAAGAAACAGACCGCGACTGATTCGTCCGAAGAGTCGCCGTCGCGCCAGGCAACGCCTCTTCCCGAAGCTCGTCGCGTGATCCGCGGCGGCAGCTTCGCAGGCCACCCGATCAATCTCTGGCTTGAATACCGAGACAGCCACGACCCCAACAACCCCCGCGAATACGTTGGCTTCCGCTGCGCCAAGTCCCCCTCTGCGAAGACCTCCCCTTGATCTATCGGCGATCTCGCAGATGATGCTCAATTTCCGTTTCTGTCATGAGGGTTTTCCCCTCCTCCTGGATCTTTGACGTCCAGAGGGCTCGTCCCCGCGGCCGAAGCCAAATCGCTTAACATGACGTGCACGAACTTCTTGGCCACGGCATTTGGCGGCGGCTGGCATCCGCAACGACCTGGACCGCGCCAATCGTCCGCCCGCTCAGCGCATTCCTCTCTCTATGGTCACTGCGTCCGTCCAAGCGCCCAGCGGGATGATTCCGGGCTGCATCGTCGCCTATAACCTTATTCTTCAGGTCGCCGACCGTCCCCGATACGTGCCTCTCTAGAAACCACTCGCGCCATTGCTATCGCCGCCGCCGATAACCGCGAAAACAAGCAGAAGCAGGACGTGGACAAGCGCGGCTCCCCCAAAATCTAACCCGCAGTACGTGTTTCGGCGAAGCCCATCTTCGAAAGCGCTCAGGCCTACGCCGCCCGACGGTAGTTTCCGTGCATCCCGCTTCCACGCTTGTGCGATGCACATCAGATGGAAAAGCCGCCCGTGTCTCCGACATGTCATTTTTGCCGGGCTCTTCTTGACGGAAGCGATACGCAGAGCTATAGCTAGTAGCGGCAGCACAAGAACCGAGGGACATCGGGTGAAGCATCAACTAGTTGGGCTTTCGCTGGGTCTGCTGGGGACCGCCCTCTGCGTGTCGTCGGTTTGCGCTCAGGGGCGCGCCACAGCGGTGTTCACGGGGCCAGGTAGAACTGGCATGGCATTTGGGACCGGAGCGATGCGGCATGGCCTTGCGCCAATCCCCGGTCGCTTTCCCCATGCGCAACGCAGGCGCCACTTTTACGCCTACGGCGGATACGGCCCGTATTTCTATTATCCCGATTACGATTACGAGGACGGTCCGACCGAGCCACCTCCGCCCGTTCGTGCCGCCGCGCCGCCTGTCGCACCGCCAGAAAATTCAAAACCGGCCGAATCCGTCGTCGTGGAACTTCGCGGCGATCATTGGGTGCGCCTCACCAGCACCGGTCCTGTCGAAGTAATCGGAAAAGCTCCATCAGCCGGTGCACCCCTTGGCGCACTTTCTGCTTTCGATAACTCCCCTGCAGCGTCTCCGCTGCCCGCCGCCGTTCTCGTTTTTCGCGATGGCCACCGCGAAGAAGCTGCAAAATACACCATCGTCGGCGGCATCATCTATCTCAAAGCGGATTATTGGACCACCGGTTCCTGGACCCGCAAAATTCGCGTCACCGACCTGGATGTCCCCGCCACACTCACAGCCAACAATGATCGCGGCGCCAAATTCAGCCTCCCGTCCAGGCCGAGCGAAGTCATTCTTCGCCCCTAAAGCCCGCGGTTTAAGCACGGATGCCGTGGACGAGCCTTGCGTGCAAAATCTTAGTTGTTGGCATCATGAAACAGTAATTCGAGCCGCGGAGATCTGGGTTCACGAGTCGACGAGCATCTGACCAGTCCCTTTCACCGCGATAACTACTTTATTTACTATTACTTACAGGCGATGCACTCTAAGCCCTTTGCATTTCAAACATACGAAAATACGGGGTTGGGGTTATGTCCCTGGGCCAGACACCACCTTTCAACATTCTGTGGGGTTTTACAGTCCTTGGTTTGCCGTTTGTCCGAAAAAAGCTTGGTAGCTCAGCCCGGGTTTCTGCCCCCGTCGTCCGAAATCCCTCCGCCGGCCATCCGCCGAATGGTGAAGCTTTCCATTCGGGGGCGGCACGGTCACGTTTTTGTCACTCAAGAAACCTTCCCACTACTATGCTCATCCTATTTGTCGAGAGATTCGGTATCTTTTCGCTCCGGGGGTGTATACTCCGGTTTTAGGGCTTGCCAGCGAGTCCTCAGCTGAAAGAGACCGGGAGGCCAACTCATGCAACTCTCCTCTTCGCGGCTTCTAACCGCCACATTCGCGGCACTTCTTACGACTGGGATCACCTTTGCCCAGTCCCAGGACACCTCGGGCAGCCAGTCGGGTAGCCAGTCCGGATCGGGTTCGCAAACCTCCACGCAGTCCACCCAGGATCCCTCGACGCAGCCGAACATCAATAGTCCGGCACCGCAGCAGCCGGCTCCGCCGCCCGCCGACAAAAACGCCAAGAAAGATCCGGGCACGAGCGCGCCTATTAGTTCGCCCGACACCGTCAACCCCAAGAACTCCAAAGAAGACGTCGACGCCATCGGCAATCGCAATGTCGGCAAGGGAATTAATTTTTATTCGCTGGAAAAGGAAATCGGCCTTGGCAAGCAGCTGGCTCAGGAAGTCGAACGTTCCTCCAAGCTGGTGGATGATCCCGTCGTCACCGAATATGTGAACCGTGTTGGCCAGAACCTCGTCCGCAACTCCGACGCGAAAGTTCCCTTCACCATCAAGGTGATTGATTCTGACGAAGTGAACGCATTCGCACTTCCCGGCGGCTTTTTCTATGTAAACAGCGGCCTGATCCTCCGCGCCAACGAAGAGTCCGAACTGGCCGGCGTGATGGCTCACGAAATCGCGCACGTTGCCGCTCGCCACGGCACCAAACAAGCCACCAAGGGCGACCTGGTTCAGCTCGCTTCAATTCCCGCGATGATTTTCATTCCGTACACCTGGGCTGGCTATGCCGCGTATCAGGGTATGAACTTCCTCATTCCCATGACCTTCCTGAAGTTTTCGCGCGATGCCGAACGCGAAGCCGACTTCCTCGGCCTGCAGTACATGTACAAGTCCGGCTACGACCCGAACTCCTACGTCACTTTCTTTGAGCGCATCCAGGCCGACGAGAAGCGTCGCCCCGGCACCATCGGCAAGGCTTTTTCCACCCACCCGCCCACGCCCGAGCGCATTGAAAATACGCAAAAGGAAATCGCGCGCATACTTCCGGCAAAGCAGGAATACATCGTCACCTCTTCGGAGTTTGATTCCGTGAAAGGCCGGCTGCGCAACATCATGTTCGCGCGCAAAGCCGTGGACAACGGCCCCAACAAGCCCACACTGCGCACTCGTACCGAACAGACCGACAAGCAAAAAACACAGACGCAAACCGACCCCAGTAGCGATGATGATCGCCCGACGCTGAAGCGCCGTACCGACAACCCCTGAAATCAGAAGATTGAAAATAGAAAGTAGGGAACAAAAAGGGCGGCCCCAGGAGCCGCCCTTTTTGTTTTGCTGCGCTTCGGGTTTCTAATTTCGATCTTCTATTTCCCCTTGTGAGTTCTTATTGATTGCGGCGATGCTCTTCCGGAGCAGCCTGAACGCCCATGCGGCGAAGCTCTTCGCTGTAGTACTTCCGGTAAAGCACGTCCCACTCTTCGCTGCCTTCGATAATTTCTTTCTTCTGCGAGGTAATCTTTTTGCGGACTTCCGCGTCGGCCTTCTCTTCTTCGCGCAGTGAATTGGTGAGCAGCGTCACGATCTGCTGGCGGATGGTGTCGCGGTCCTCGATGAACTCCACGTCGTCGCTGGCGACCAGCACATCCATGATTCGGTGCGATAGCCGCACAATCTTTTCCCGCGTGATCCTCATTCCCTAAGCCTTCCCTTTTGCGAACTCATGTGTCGTAATTGGTTACGATTCAGCGCAAGACAAGTTTCTTGTCGCGCGCCAACTGCGCCTTAACCTTCTTGAACATGTCCTGGTAGGAGATACCGGAGTTGCGCATCTGCTCCTGGTGCTGAATGAGGATCTGACGGGCTTCTTCACTGATGCGATCCTCCACGGTGATTTCATCCACCATGGCGTGGCGCACTCTTTGCGTAAGTTCCGCAGCGTTCCTCACTTCGACCAATTCGCCTTCGTTGAGTTTTTTGACGATTTCCGCCGCCATGAATGAGACAAGATCGCGATTGATCAGCATTCCGCTCCGTTCAGCACAGACAAATTCGGCAAATTGGCACGAAAGAAAAGTTTAACGGCAGAGCGAAAAAACCGCAAGGAAGGCGGCCGTGCGGAAATAGGTAGCGAGTTTGCAGCAGCCGACGATGTCATGCAAACTGCGCAGCGGATTAAAAATGGTATCAGGACTGCCACAACGAACAGGCTAGGCTGGCGAGAACGTTTTCTAGGTCCCGGTTCGGTTTGTTCCAAAACGGCGCGGAAGAATGGCAAAAGTTTGCGCACCTCCCACCCGAAGGTGCACCTCCATGAGGCACTAAGTCTCTAGTTTTGAGACGCTTGTAGCTCTTAGTGGGAACCTGTCCTTTGGTATAGGCGTTGCAGATATATACTTGCCCGCCGATGTGACATCTGTGCCGTCAGATGTCCCGCTTTAAGCCTAGAGAGGATTCCTATGAAGAACGTATTGAGGGGCGTAATCGTTTTGGCTTTGTTGTGCTTCGGCCTATCGGGAATGGCGGCTGCCGACACCATTTCCCAGGGAGGGGTCAGCTACACGTTTACGTCGGCAGGTACATCCGCAACTGGGTTTCTGGTAAGTCTGGTGATAGACACCACGGGTGCCACCGCATCCGGGGTATTGAATTCGTTTGCGGTCCAATTTACGGGAGCTTCAAACGTCGCGCTTGTCTCCTTTCCGAGCGGAACGGGCAACTGGGTGGTTGAAGGACAAGGTCCGAATAACCCCGGCGGCTGCAACATCACCGGCACCGCAAACCACTGGTGCGTTGATGGCGGTAGCATCACGGTAACTGCAGGTGGAGCGGGCGGCGGCAGCTTTGAGTTCGTGTTTGACGTGACCGTTGGCTCGGCACCCACAGCGTCCGGGATTCAGGCGTTCCAAGGCCAAGGTGATTTGGCGATTTCCGCGGGAGCCGGAGTTGGTGGTCCTCCGACCACGACTCCAGAGCCGGCTTCGCTGTTGCTGCTTGGGCTCGGCTTGGCGGGTGCGCCGCTCCTACGGCGCCGGGCGTAGTTCAGCTAATCATCTTTCAGCGGGCCGGCGCCATCGCGTCGGCCCTTTCTCCATGGCAAGACCTGGCAGTTGGACGGGTGCTCTCTGAGGCGACGATCTGCCGCTGATGTTGGTGTAAGCGGCTGTAGACGGTAGCTCACCCTAAAGTGACCCAAACGACGCGGGAGAGTGGCAATTTTTTGCACACACTGGCCTTCGGGTCAGTGTGTTCGTATTTCGGAAGGAATTAAGTCCTGTATTTTCAGTGTGTGAGCCTTGATAAAAGGCTGGCCAATACACCTGTCCTTTGGTACAGTACATGCTCATATGTAGGCCGATGCCTACGTCCCAGCATCGAGTGTGTGCAGTTTCCCGGAGGAAGAGTTATGAAGAAGGTCTTGGTATTTGGAGCGCTGCTGGCTCTGGTGTGTTGCGGCTTTGCCGGGGTAGCTAAGGCTGACAGCACCAGCGCGGGTGGCGTGGTCTACACCTTCACGTCGGGCGGTTCCGACGGATCGGGTGGATTTTTGGTAACCATGACGGTGGACACGAGGAACGCGACTGCGTCGGGAACGTTGTCTTCGTTTGCGATCCAGTTTACTGGCGCGACGAATGTTTCCTTCTCAAGCATCAGCGCGAACGCTGGAACCTGGGATGCCATCATCCAGGGAAATAACGGCGGTAACAGCTGCACTTTGAATGTGAACACCAATTTCTGGTGCTCGAATTCAAGCAGCGGTGGCATTACGATCACCAGCGGTGGCCCTGGCGACGTCTTCACGTTTGTGTTTGACGTAACCGGAGTGAACCCCACCACCACCCACATCCAGACGATGCAGGGCGAAGGCGCTCTCGCTATCTCGAACGATGTCGGTGTCGGCCCGCCAACTTCGACGCCGGAACCGGCTTCGATGCTTCTGCTAGGCCTTGGCCTAGTGGGCGCACCGCTGCTTCGTCGTCGTCGTTCGTAATCGCAGCCAATTTCGGTTTTACGGAGCCGGCGAGAAATTGCCGGCTCTTTTTTTATGCGTGCAGTAGTGCTCGTTGACGGACCGTTGTTGTTCCGGTAGCCTTTTTAGAGTGTTGGACCGCAATTTGGGCGGTTAGCTCAGTTGGTTAGAGCGCCTGCCTTACAAGCAGGATGTCGGAGGTTCAAGTCCTTCACCGCCCACCATCCCAACTCGGGTCCAGACCGGACACATAGGTGACACTCCGTACCGGCTACATGCGTAACACTTTCGGACCGAACGGATTTTCGAGTGGTTCGAGTACCCGAGTCTCCAGATCGAAGTAGCCCAAATCATAATCCAAAAAGCTGACCAGTCGGATGTCGTCCTGCACTTCCTTGATGCCGACGGCGAAGACCGTGCTGAAGTTGATTTTCTTCTTGCCGAGACAGAAGCGGCCGCAACGCGTGACTACCATGGTCTTATCGTGGAGCGGCTTCGGTCAGTGAGCCCCTGAATGGCAATCCCAAACTCTCTGCAAAGTTCCGCCATCGGCTCGCCGGCGAGCCACCAAGGAGGAGCGAATGGAATGAAAACGGACCATAGTTCACGTTCTGGCTTGTTACAGTCCCCGGGTAAGTTGTACGAAGCGTTAGAGGCACGGCAGGTGCTTGAGAAGGCCTCATTGCTCCGGCGCAACGACAGATACCGCCGCAGGACGCCACAATAGCCGTGGTGACCCGCCAGGAAGGCAGCTAGACTCTTTGCCGAAAGAGTTGCTCCGTTCCGGCGTGGGCCGACCCAAATGGACCCGGCCCTTCCTAAAATCTATTACGTCAGGACGAAGTACACGTGAAGTCAATTTGTAGAAATACCGTCTCCCCACTCCTAACTGATGCTAAAGCCCACAATGAACCCAGCGTCTATCTGTTTCATGAAAAGAGTACAGGAACGACCCACTTCCGCGTCGAAGCGGGTCCCGATGGTGAGCTTCCTGTAGAACACGCAGCCGGTCTGTTGGCCATGCATTGCATGGTTCGCGGACAAACCCCCAGCGATTACCTCATTATGGTTCCGGCGGCCCCGGAAAACCTGCGTGACCTTAGTGAAAAAGCCCAGAAGCTGCTCGCAGCAGGAAACAGCGTCAAGGCCTGTGTGACGCTGACCCGTCGCGAGGAAGAAGTCCTCGACGGCATTCTCCGCAGCCTCGCCAACAAAGAAATAGCCTGCGAACTGAATCTTGCAGTGCGAACCGTCAAGTTCCATGTTTCTTCGCTGCTCTCCAAATTCAAGGTGCGCGGCCGCATGGAACTGATGCGCGAAGCTGCGCAGCAAGTCATGAAGCCTCTGCCTGCCGCCGATAGCTCTCCTGCCACCGTGACTCGTGAGTTTGCTCCAGAACCGGAAATGGCCCGCAGGGTCGCGAACTCCGCCAAGATTCTTCGTCTGGCGCGCCCGCGAACGATGGCTTGATCGGCGTCACTCGCGTGATGAGGTAACTGCATCCAAACACAGCCAAGGTCACAGGGGCCGTAACACTGTCTCCGGCTATTCCTCAAGAATTTTCCTAGCCCGGGTGACTAGCCAGCGCAGCCGGGGCCAGGCGGGCGATTTAACTGCGGTTTCTCTGGTGGGTTCTGCAGCCGCCCGGATCTCGAGCGAATTGCGGCCTTCGACTCAAGATCCCTTTCATACTCTTTCAACGCATGCAGATATTCCTGTATGCGCCTCTGTAATTCTTGGGTACCTTCCTGTTTCGAATCTTGAGTTACAGCCTTCTGTGGTTCATTTTTTGGCTTTTCACCGTCTGCCATCATGGCGGCACATCCTTCGTCCTATTTTGTGCGCGGCAGAAATGCGCACATATGTGCGCGGTACATGTCCCAGCGTCAACAGCAGGTTACTCCTGGGAGCTAAGTCACCTTTTTGAGCACATCGAAGGCCACTCATAAGAGCTAACGGTAAGAGGCTCGAGGGGCAACCACGGTGGTTTGGGCGCCTTCCCTCTGTTCCGTAACCGAGTGGCTCGGGAAAGCAAACAAGGTAGGAAGTGCGGTCGGCCGATGAAACGGATGACTCGCGACCGCAATGGACCCGGACGCGGATCTGGAACGTCGCCCGGTATGGCCGGCGAGAGGCTCGTTAACGGCGCGGACAACCTGATCTTTCGAATGGTTGCACCGGTCCGAATCGAGGAGCGATACTCACCATATGCAAGTTCCCGCCAAACAATTGCTTCTGGTCGCGGCGCTGTGCGTAACGGCGTCCTGCGCATTCGGCGACGAGATCAAGCTGAAGGACGGCAAGAAACTGTACGGCGTGATTGTCGGATACGAAGACAACATGTTCCGCGTAAAGACGGATTACGGGTTCGTTTTGGTGGAAAAGGACAAGATCGCTTCGATTGTGCCCATGGCCGCGACAGGGAATGAGAAGGCGGCCAGCCCACCCGCCAAGTCCGCGAGCAAACCATCCGAGCTCAAAGAGAAAGTTCCGGTGAACTCGCCAAGTGCGGACCAGCCCCCCGCGGACCTTTCCGGCAAGGCAAAAATATCCGACGGGCCGGTGCAGCCTTCCCTTCCCGCTTCTGCGAACGCGGAAAAAGTGCCCCCTCCGCAGATCAAGGCGAAGGCGGCGCCGGCAGCTTCGTTCGAAGCAACGGAGCAGCCGCCTGCCCCGCCGAAAGAGCCGGAACTGCCGCCCAATCGTGAAGAAGTGCAGGGCACGCAGTACACCAACTTTTCGCACGGTTTTCGAATGTACAAGGCGCCAAGCTGGTCGCTAATCGAGGATGCGCGGCGGGCTTTACCGAATGCGATTGTAGCGATGGGGACCTCGAATGAGTCCACCTTGATGGTGGTGGGCCAGGAAAAGCTGAAGGATTCCCTAGATGCGACGGCATCCTTGGTAGAGAAAAGGCTGAAGGAGATCTACACGAATTACCGGCTGATTTCGCTGCGGAAAACGGCAGTAGGTGGTGCGCCAGCGACGGAGTACAAATACCGCGGGACGGCAGACGAACATGACTGGTCGGGAACGCTGGTGGTGATTGGACGCGGGAAAGACGCGCTCACGATACTGGGGATGACGTACGCGGACAGCGACCTGATTCAGATCCAGGAAAACGTGATTGCGCGAGCGATTGCAAGCACCAGCTTTGACGTGCCGAAGTATGCGGCGCAGAAGTAAGAGGTCGGAAGAGTTTGAGCCGGCCCAAGTGCATTGCGTGCAGACTTTGCCTGCGAAGGTTGGTCGCCCTGTGCGCGCTCGTCAAATCCCCTACCGCACTACACGGACGGAAGTCTGTGCGATCAAGACCAAAACCAAGACTTAAGTGGGTTCGGGAGCGCCCGACAGGTTCTTGTGTTCGCGGATGAGGCCGATGAGGGCCTGAGCAGAACGCGGCAGGCTACGGTCGCGGCGGTAGACCAGGCCGAGTTCGCGGTAGAGATCTACGCCTTCCACGCTGAGCAGTTTCACTTCGCCAGCCTTGACCTGATCTTTGGCGAAGCTCTCACTGATAAAAGAAACACCGGCATCCGCGCCTACGAAGCGTTTGATCATGCCGATACTGGGAAGCTCCATAGCGACATGCACGCGCGAGCGGTAAGGCCGGAAAAGTTTGTCGAGAACCTGGCGAGTGTAGCCGGTGCGGGGAAAAATCAGCGGCTGGCCGGCAACTTCTTCGAGCGTGACCTTGCTGCGGCCGGCCAGCGGATTCTTGGTGCTGACCATGAAGCGCATGCGGTCCTTATAAATGTGGTGAACCTTGAGATTGGGGGATTTGAGCGGCAAAGTGACGATGCCGACATCCACCGAACCGTCTTCCACGCGCTGCAGAATTTTGTGACTGAAATTGCGGTAGATGCTGATGTGCACCTGGGGATACTTGCGCTGGAATTCCGCAAAAATGTCCGGAAGGAGATACAGGCAAGTGGCTTCGTTGGCGCCAAAAACGACCGGGCCCTGCACTACGTTGCCGCGATCGGCAACGACCTGAACGGATTCGTCGCGGAGCCGAAGCAGGCGTTCGGCGTAATCGAAGAGGACTTCGCCGGCGGGTGTCAGTTCGACGGACTTCGCAGAACGATCGAGGAGCTTGGCGCGATAGGCTTGCTCGAGCTGGCGGATCTGAGCGCTGACCGCCGACTGGGAGCGAAAAACTTTTTGCCCGGCGCGAGAGAAGCTTTTCAGCTTGGCGACATAAACAAAAGTTGTAAGTTGATCGAAGTCCATAGGCGGCGATGGTGTCCCGGATTATAGCGGAAACACGGGCAGAAGAAGAAGCAGTCCTCCTTTGCTGATAGAAATCAAACGGAAACCGCGTGAGAAACGACGGCGTGGTGCGGCTCGGCGGGTATGGCGAGATTGGAGCCGAGCTTCACCAACACGGGATGCCAAGTATTCTCCACGGTACCCTGCAGATGGATTGGCTGAACACGGAGCATGGGCAGTGAGCCACGGCGAGAGAGCAGGCGGGCTCCGCGCGGACTGCCCGTGCGGTCGAGATGTTCCTGCAAGACCTGCCGAAGCCACATATCTTCCTGGCTGGAAATTTCTTCGCTGGACACAAAGTCTCGGTGAAGCACGTCTTCGGCTTCCGCACGGAGAACGTAGGCCAGGCCGCCGGTCATGCCGGAACCAAAATTGAGGCCAAGCGGACCGAGGACCAGCACCACGCCGCCGGTCATATATTCGCAGCCGTGCTGGCCGACTCCCTCGACGACGGCGAGAGCGCCGCTATTGCGGATCCCGAAGCGTTCACCGGCGCGGCCAGCGACAAAAAGATGCCCGGAGGTGGCGCCATAGAGAACGGTGTTACCGGCAAGGACATCGCCACGGCGGGAAGCGTTGGAGCCTGCGGTGATGGAGATGGTTCCTCCCGAGAGCCCCTTGCCGACGTAGTCGTTGGCCTCACCATGAAGCTTGAAGTCGATGCCGGCGCCGAGGAACGCGCCGAAACTCTGGCCGGCGCTGCCGCGGAACTCCTGAAAAACGCCGCGTGGAGAATCTTGACCGGCTGCTCGCGCCCGGGCGAGTTCCCCGCTCAGATTTGCCCCCATGCTGCGATCGGAGTTGCGGATTGGCACGATGTGCGGTTCGGCGTCGGCGCTTTCCGCCTGCGCAGCCGGAGCTTCGCTCAGAGAAGCGTGCAGGCCAGGCGTCTGCTGCGGGGCCACGCGGAAAGACATGTTGGACTCTAGGGCCAGCGCGGGCGTTTCCGCATAATTTGGCGAACGCGGGCGTAGGGTTTCGTAAGCGCCTTTGAGTTCGCCGAGCGAGTTGGCGCCGAGGTCGGCAAGTTTTTTGCGGACCTCTTCCACCAGCGCGCGAAAATAGGCAATCACCATTTCGGGTTTGCCGGTGAAGCGGGCGCGCAGCGTTTCGTCCTGCGTGGCGATGCCGACAGGACAGGTGTTGAGATGGCACTGGCGCGCCATGACACAGCCGATGGCGAGAAGCGAAGCGGTGCCGAAGCCGAATTCGTCCGCACCAAGAATCGCGCCGATGATGATATCCCGTGAAAATTTCAGGCCTCCGTCCACGCGGAGAGAGAGTCGTGAACGGAGGCCCGCGCGAACCAGAGTCTCGTGGGTTTCGCGCAAACCGATTTCCCAGGGCAAAGCGGTGTTCTTAATGGAAGTGAGGGGCGAAGAGCCGGTACCGCCATTGTGCCCGCTGATGGTGATGACGTCGGCTCCGGCTTTTGCCACTCCGGCGGCGATGATGCCCACACCTGCGCCCGAGACGAGCTTTACTCCGATGCGCGCGCGCGGATTGACGGCGCGGAGGTCATGGATGAGTTGCGCGAGGTCTTCGATGCTGTAGATGTCGTGATGCGGAGGCGGAGAAATGAGCGGTGTACCAGCGGTAGCGTGGCGAATCCGCGCAATGTACGGAGTGACCTTACGCGCGGGAAGCTGGCCGCCTTCACCGGGCTTGGAACCCTGCGCCATTTTGATTTCGAGTTCCTGCGCGTGGACAAGATAGTCGGAGGTCACGCCGAAGCGGCCGGAAGCGACTTGCTTGATCTTGTTCGCAGCGTGAGGCTCATTGATCCAGAGATCCGGGTCTTCGCCGCCTTCGCCGGTGTTGCTGCGGCCGCCAAGTTCGTTCATGGCGAGCGCGAGAGTGCGATGCGCCTCGGGGCTGAGCGAGCCAAGCGACATGGCTTGCGTGCTGAATTTTGCGAGGATGGACTCGGCCGGCTCGACTTCGTCGATAGAAATTGGCGTTGCGGCTACGGTGTCCAGCAGGTCGCGCAAGAAGACAACACCGTTGGTATCAGCGAGTTCTTCAAAAGCGGGATACTTCCCCGCTTGCGGAGCTTTGACGTGAGCATGAATGCGGCGCACGACCTCGGGCGAGTTGGCGTGGAGTTCCGCGCCCTTGCGGAAACGATAGAGGCCGGCGTCGGGCATGTCTTCGCCCGTCTTGGCGAACGATTCGCTGTGCATGCGGAGATAGTCGGCGAGTAAATCGTCGAGCGTCTTTTGGCCGGCGAAGTCGGCGGCGTCCTCAAAAAATTCGGCGCAAAGGTCTTCGGAAAGGCCGACGATTTCGAAGAGATAACTGTTGCGGTAGCTCGCAAGCGTGGAGACGCCTATGCGGGCGAGCACTTTGCGAAGGCCGGCGTAGGTCGCGTTACGAACCTTGTTGAAGCCCGCGGGCTCCTGGGTTTCGGCAAACTGTTCGGTGAGATACGGGACGACGGCGCTGGCACCGGCGGCCACGAGTAGCGCAACGTGGTGGGTATCAAAAGCTTGCGCAGTTTCCACCACCAGCGGCACGTCCCACAATCCTTCGCGGACCATGGATTTCCAGAGCGCGGCGGTCGACAACAGAGCCGGCAGAGCACCGCGATCTTGCGCGATCCCGCGATCGGACAGGAGGAAGAGCCCCGGGCGCGCGCGGCCACCCAGAGGGGTAGATAAGCACCGGGCGATTGCGCCCCGTGCACCCGGGACTCCCGTGTTGGCAGGAAACGTAAAATTGACGGACTGCACCGGACCGAATTGGGCCGCCAAATCGGCGAATTCACCTTGCGCGAGGATGGGGCCAGGCAGCACCACGCCACCCGGCGCAACGGCGTTACCCGGCAAGCGGACTTCGAGCGACATTACGTGTGTCTCACGCAGCGGATCGATCGGCGGATTGGTGACTTGCGCGAAGCGCTGCTTGCAGTAATCCCAAAGGGTGCGCGGCAACGACGAAAGGAACGCCGGCGGCGCGTCGTCACCCATGCTCCAGTCGGCTTCTTTGCCGTGGACGAGCGCAGTGAAAAGAATCTTGAATTGGTCCTCGGTCCAGCCACACGCTGCTGCGGTACGACGCGGCGCTTCGATCGGCAAAAACGTGGAAGCGACCGAAGTGTCGAGGCGACGGATGGTTGGAGGCGTGAGCTTCGACTGATGTCCACCTAGGCGTTTGAGAATATCGCGCCAACGTAGGAGCAGACCGGACTCGGGTTTGGCGATAATCATTTCGCCGGGACCCAGACGGTGCCGTTCGGCGATGCGCGACTCTTCAAAATCGACTAGGCCGGTTTCCGAGCCGACGACGAGCAAGCCGTCGTGGGTAAGCGTGTAGCGCATCGGGCGCAGGCCGTTGCGGTCGAGCTTCGCGCCGACATACTGGCCGTCCGAGAAAATCAAGGCGGCGGGGCCGTCCCAGGGTTCACTCTGTTGCGAAAGCGCCGAGAGCGCGCCTTTGACGTCGCGCGAGAGCAGCGGATCATTTTCAAAAGCCGGCGGGACCAATGCCAGCATGGACTCTTCGGCAGAAAAACCTTCGAGAAGTTTCACTTCAAGCGCGTTGTCAAAGCTGGCGGAGTCGCTGACATTCGGTTCGAGCGCCTGGAACCAGGAGCCGACCGTAAGTTTTTCGCGGAGCTGCTTTTCCTTGGCGCGTAGCCAGCGGCGGTTGGAAACGATGGTGTTGATTTCGCCGTTGTGTGCGACGTAGCGGAAGGGCTGCGCGAGGCTCCAAGCCGGTTGGGTATTGGTGGAGTAGCGCTGGTGAAAAATAACGAATGACGTTTCAAACGAGGGCTGCCGCAGGTCTTCAAAGAATTGAGGAAATTGCCAGGGCGTGAGCAGGCCCTTGTACACCACGGTCTGCGAGGAAAGCGAGCAGACGTAACAGCGCGCGGGGAGCAACGATTCCGCTTTTTTGCGGAGCATGGCCAAGCGCCACTCGAAGCGATCGGCGGGACGCGCGAAATGAAACGGCGCAATGAAAAATTGCCAGGACTCCGGCATGGTTTCAAGCGCGCGGCGTCCAAGGCAGTTGGGGTTGGTCGGGACACGGCGCCAGCCGAGAACACGGAGGCGCTCCTGGTCGGCGGCGGCTTCGATGGCAATTTTGGCCGCAGCGACCGAGTCAGACGGAAAGAAGGCAAAGCCCAGACCGAACTGCTCGGGTAGCTCGATTCCCTGCTCGGCGGCTTGGGCTTTAAAAAATTGTGTGGGTAAGGCGGCAAGAAGACCCGCACCGTCGCCACTGGCTCCGTCGGCATCCACCCCGCCCCGATGGGTCAGGCGTTCGAGGGCCGTGAGGGCGTGGTCAATGATGTCATGGCCGGCTGGCCCGCCGAGACGGGCGATAAAACCGGTGCCGCAGGCGTCATGGTCCGGGTGGCCCCAGTTCGGACGCACACGCTCGCTCGACCGCCACTGGCGCCATTGGGACGGCAGATCCATGTTTGTTTATAGAGGCAGGAGGAGGATTCTGTACAACGCAGAAATTCGATATTCAAAATTGAATTTCTGATTGCTGAGCTTTTGCCCCGAGCGGCCCAAAAAGGTCAAAATTTGGTGGGTTCGGTGCAGTGAAAACCGGTCGCTTTCATCGCTGGAACTACCATTTCAAAGGCTTCTTCAGCTGTGGTGCGGACAGATGGCCCCATTTCCTGAACATTCTGTAACAGCTCGATGAGCGATTGGTTGAAGCGGAAGTTGCGCACGGCGGTGGTCACTTTACCGTTTTCCACTAGGAACAGGCCGTCGCGGGTCATGCCGGTCATAACCTTTTCGTAGGGGTCAACTTCTCGAATGTACCAGACGCGCGTCACCAGCAGACCACGATCGGTGCCAGCAACCATCTTTTCGAGGGAAGAATTTCCGCCGCCAAAAACGAGATTCATCGGCGCTTCACCATACTCGTTCGGCAGACCGAAACCGTGTCCAGTCGGTTTCTTGCCGGCCTTTTTCGCGCTTACGCGGGAATAGACGAGGTTTCTGGGCACGCCCTTTTCCACCAGCGAAACACGTTGCCGCGCCATTCCTTCGCCATCAAATGGAGCACCGAGCTGGAAGGGATGGTAGACATCGTCCACGATCGAAATGTTCTTCCCAAAAAGCTGCTTGCCCATTCGTTTGTTGAGGCAGGACCGCTGATCCTCAAGCGCAGTCGCCGCGAAGTCGTAAAACAGGAAACCAACGAGGTCGAGCACGGCGGCAGGTTCGAGAATAACGGTGTACTGACCGGGCCCGAGTTCCTTGGCGTCCTTAGCCATGCTGGCTTTTTCGCTGGCGCGTTTGGCCAGTGCTTGCGGATCGATTTTTCCTATGTCACCGGAGTTCGCCTTAGCCCAGCTCGCAGCGGGATCGTCCTGCATGGTGATGGAAAACTCGGCGTTGGTTTGGCGATGTGCGGCGAACAAGCCGCGGGAATTGCCGAGTGCAAGTTGCGACTGACCGGTCGAGAATATCCCGGCAGCCACCTGTCCGCGCCGAATGGCCAAATCGCTGGCTTGCTTCACCGCCCGGGCGCGAGCCTCGGGACTTAAAGTAGCCGTCGCGCCCAAGAAGCGATTTACGGTTCGATAGGGCTGCTTGCCCGGCATCGGCAACAAGTTCCGATTCGGAGGCTGGCTGTGTGCCAGCTGCAAAGAGGATTCGACCGCCATTCGCAATGAATCTTCGTCGAGCCGGTTCGTGGTAGCGCGAGCGGTGCGACCAGCGACCACGGTCCTTACGGAAACCGTAATCCCGTGTTCGGCGACATTCTGGTGGATCGCGTTGTTCGCAAAGCGCGTCAGCGCGTCGATCGTTTCGTCCAGTTGAACTTCGGTTTCATCCGCTCCGGCGGCTCTACCGAGACGAAGCACGGCGTCGATGGTCTTCTTCAGTTCAGCCGCTGACGAAAGTGCGCCGGCCATTCCGCTCTTCCGACTCTTGGTCATTGTTCAGTGCCCCGAAAACGCAGTGCCCATTTTTACGTTGCGAAAGCGCGCAGGCGCTGCGCCATGGCCCGTACCCATTGTTTGCATCGGCTGGCCCTTTCCGCAATTCGGCGTGCCCCAAAGTGTCCAATACTCCTTGCCGCAAATGGCGTCGCAGGAGTTCCAGAATTCCGTGGTGATGCCGCTGTAGCTGGGATTCTTGAGCATACGAACTCTCTTGCCGCCCTTGATCTCCCAACCGACTTCCGTGGAAAACTGGAACTGATAGCGGCGGTCGTCGATGGACCAGGAGCGATTGGTCTCCATCCAGATGCCGTCATCCGTGCTGGCAACCATCTCATCGGGAGTGCCGGAACCCGGCTTCAGACTGATGTTGGTCATGCGGATAATGGGCAAGCGATTCCAGCTTTCGGTCCGCATTGTGCCGGACGAGCGCTCGAGCCCCACCAGCTTGGCCGTTTCGCGGTTGGACAGGTAGCCGCGGAACTGACCGTCCTTGATGATGTCGGTGCACTGAGCAGGGACACCTTCGTCGTCGTAGGCGAAAGTGCCGAGACCTGGACCGTGTTCGAGTCGCGCGTCGGCGACTACGTTAACGATGGTCGAGCCATACTTGAGTTTGTTCAGCTTGTCGAGAGTGAGAAAACTTGTACCCGCAAAGTTGGCTTCCTGGCCGAGGACGCGGTCGAGTTCGATCGGATGACCGACCGATTCGTGAATCTGCAACCCCAGCTGGCTACCGTCGAGCAAGAGCGTGCCGGTTTTCTCCGGACATTGCGCGGCGGAATGCAGGGCAACGGATTCGTCGGCAACGCGCGGCGCGTGGCGCAGCAACTCCAGCGACTCAATCAACTCGTAACCCGCCAGCGCGTACTGTCCCCCAAAGCTATTGGGATAGGACCGCTTTTGGATTTCGCTGCCCTTGAATGAGGTCGCGGCAATGCCGCCGCCGGAAATCACTTTCCTTTGATGAATGCGGGAACCAATGCTGGAAGCGAACCACGAATCAATTTTGCGAAACTGCATATCGGTTTCCGTCAGTGTAACGCCCTTAATGGTTCGCATCGCCGCGTCGGCCTGCAACAACAAGTCCAGTTGCGACTCCAAAGGAATTTCGAAGGGATCCTTCCGCAACGGAGCCTGCCAGCTATCCACATACGGATTCTCTGGAACCATTTTGGTGTCGCCGCGTTTTGCCAAAGCCGAGGCCTTGGCGATGGAGACAGCCTGTGCCGCGCAGGCGGCAACGCCCTCACGATCCAATCGATCGGTCGAGGCAAAACCCCAAGCGCCGGCGGCCAGAACGCGAATGCCAATTCCGATCGACTCCGATTGCGCCAGTGTGCCGACCTGTCCGTTTTTGGTGGTCAGGTCACGCTGGCGCAGATGCATCAACCGCGCGTCCGCATAGGTCGCGCCACGCAGCTTCGCCGTATTTAGTGCAACTACCGTCAAATCCCACATTGCGTCACCGGTTGATTCTCAAAAAAATGAGGGGCACGAAGAACCGTGCCCCAAAGAAGATACCACGCGGATCAACTCAAGAACGGCTCAGGTTCCTTCTTGCCAAGAGGCAAGATAGTGTTCCTGTTCGGGAGTGAGTTTGTCGAGCTTGTGTCCCATGGATTCGAGCTTGAGGCGAGCGATTTCCTTGTCGAGATGTTCAGGCACCACGTACACTTGCGCTTTAAGTTCCTTGGAATTCTTGATTAGATACTCAGCGGAAAGTGCTTGGTTGGCGAAGCTCATGTCCATCACTGAGGCCGGATGGCCTTCGGCAGTGGCAAGATTGACCAAACGGCCTTCCCCGATCAGGCAAATGCGACGACCGTCTTTCAGCTGATACTCGTCCACCAGGGGACGAACTTCGCGCTTGCCGCTGGACAGGCGCTCGAGTGCGGGAATATCAATTTCCACATTGAAGTGGCCGCTATTGCACACCACTGCGCCGGACTTCATGTGCTCGAAATGTTCCGAGCGGATGACGTTCTTATTCCCGGTAACGGTGATAAAAACGTCGCCTTCCTTGGCAGCCTCGGCCATGGGGAGAACACGGAAGCCGTCCATAACGGCTTCGATTCCCTTCACCGGATCGATTTCGGTGACGATGACGTCCGCGCCCAAACCCTTGGCGCGCATGGCCACACCGCGGCCGCACCAGCCGTAACCGGCGATGACGATCTTGAGGCCCGCAAGCAGCAGGTTGGTGGCGCGAATCACGCCATCGAGCGTGCTCTGCCCCGTTCCGTAGCGGTTGTCGAAAAAGTGCTTGGTCTGCGCATCGTTAACGGCGATAACCGGGTATTTCAGCGTGCCGTCCTTGGCCATGGCGCGAAGGCGAATCACCCCGGTGGTGGTCTCTTCCGTGCCAGCGATCACATTGCTGACCAGATCGGTGCGCTTGGTGAGCAGCATGGTAACCAGGTCGGCGCCGTCGTCCATGGTCATCTGCGGCTTATGATCGAGCGCTGCGCGCAAGTGCGAATAGTAAGTCTCGTTGTCCTCACCTTTGATGGCATACGTGGGGATGTTGTAGTCGCGATTCAACGACGCGGCCACTTCGTCCTGTGTTGAGAGCGGGTTGGACGCGCAGAGCACCACGTCAGCTCCACCGTCGCGCAAAGCGATCATTAGGTTCGCGGTTTCGCTGGTGACGTGCAAGCAGGCCGAAACGCGCAGTCCTTTCAGCGGCTGCTCTTTGATGAACCGCTTGCGGATCAACTGCAATACCGGCATTTGCTGCTGCGCCCATTCAATCTTGCGCTTCCCTGCATCTGCCAGCGCGATATCTTTTACGTCGCCCTTCTTGAGTTCAGCTGTCGCCACGAACATGCTCCTTGATTGAGTTACCGGTATTGCCATGGTCCCAGATAGTCCAGATGAAAAGATGGCTCGCCGCGGCGGGGAAAGTCAAAAACAACGAGCCATCCAATTCTGATAATGGAAATTACGAACGTGCCGCAACCTCAGCCGCTGCTCCGGCAGACTTCCGCAGCGCGTCCGCGCGGTCCGTCTTCTCCCAGGTGAAGCCGGCGCCGGAACGGCCGAAATGCCCGTAAGCCGCCGTCGGCTTGTAAACCGGACGACGCAGATCGAGCGTCTCGATAATGCCCTTGGGCGTGAGCTTGAAGTTTTCGCGAACGATCTCGGTTATGCGTTCTTCGGGAATGGTCGCGGTGCCAAAACTGTCCACCATCACACTGACAGGCTCAGCAACGCCAATCGCATAAGCGAGCTGCACTTCGGCCTTGGTGGCGAGACCAGCCGCCACTACGTTCTTGGCGATGTAGCGGGCCATATAGCAAGCCGAGCGGTCCACCTTGGATGGATCTTTGCCGGAGAAAGCACCTCCTCCGTGACGGCTGTAGCCGCCATAACTGTCTACGATGATCTTGCGGCCGGTCAATCCGGCGTCACCCATCGGTCCGCCAATCACAAAGCGGCCGGTTGGGTTGATGTAGTACTTGGTGTTTTTGTCGAGCATCGACACCGGAACTACCGGCTTGATTACGTATTCGAGAATCGCGTTGCGCAAATCATCGTTGGAAACCGATTCGCCGTGCTGCGTAGAAATCACCACCGCGTCCACGCGAGCAGGCTTGCCTTTGCGATATTCGATGGTGACCTGCGACTTGCCGTCGGGCCTGAGAAAGTCAACCTTTTTGGATTTGCGGACTTCGGAAAGCTTGAAGGTGAGTTGGTGGGCCAGCTGAATGGGCATCGGCATCAGTTCGGGCGTTTCGTCGCAGGCAAAGCCGAACATCAAGCCTTGGTCACCGGCGCCGCCGGTGTCCACGCCCATGGCGATATCCGGCGACTGACGTTTTACGGTGCACATCACCGCGCACGTTTCGCCGTCATAGCCATACTTCGCCCGGTCGTAGCCCACGCCGCGGATGGTATCGCGCACCAACTGGTCGTAATCAATGTGCGCTGAGGTGGTGATCTCACCCGCCACCACGGCGAGGCCGGTGGTCACCAGCGTTTCGCAGGCAACGCGGCCCTTCGGATCTTGCCGCATGACCTCGTCGAGCACCGCATCGGAAATCTGGTCGGCGATCTTATCTGGGTGACCCTCGGTAACGGATTCCGAGGTAAACAGGTAGTTCTGTAGTCCTTCGCTCAACGAACGCTCCTCTGGGGTTAGCGGTCCTCTTCCGGTCGGGTCTGACTAGGGACGATCCTCTAGGAAGTGCTGCTATGCCCGTGCACAGTTCGGTTTAACTTCTAAGTTGTCGCGCTACAACGCGTCTGGACGCACTTGGCCCGACTATCTAAAATACCACCCTGGCCGCCTCTACGGCAACGCATTGAATTCAATTGGCTTAAATCGGCAGTAAACGGCGAATTGGGGCATTGAACGGAAAGGGTCGAAAAGCCTGCCTTCCTGCCGGTTTGCGACTGCGGCTAGCGCCGTCTCAAATCACCGTGACCTGAGAATATGCAACTCATCGACGGAATTCCGATCTGGGGCAAGCCCGACCCAGGTGCCGTATCGCAAATCAAGACCTGTGCGCGTACGGCTGATCGCGTCGCGCTAATGGCTGATCACCATAAGGGCTATGCCGTCCCGATCGGTGGCGTGGTCGCCTATCGCGACTCCATCAGCCCCTCCGGCGTCGGATATGACATCGCGTGTGGCAATAAGGCCGTCCGCGTAGACATGCCGGGCGAGGAATTGCGGGCGAACGTCGCCCGGATCATGGACGAAGTCTGGAATACCGTTAGTTTTGGAGTCGGGCGCCGAAACCACGAGAAAGTGGACCACGATTTGTTCGATGACCCGGCCTGGAAATCGCAACCCGCGGCGCCGCTGAAGGAAATGGCGCGCCAGCAGCTCGGCACCGTCGGTTCTGGCAATCATTACGTTGATCTGTTCACCGACGAGCTGGATCGCGTGTGGATCGGTGTGCACTTCGGCTCACGCGGACTGGGCCACAAGATGGCCACCTGGTTCCTGCAGAAAGCAGGAGCCAAGGATGGGATGGACGTCGAGCCATGCGTCATTCCTTCGCATAGCGATCTGGGTGAACAGTATCTCGAATGCATGCACCTCGCTGGCAGGTACGCCTACGCAAGTCGTGACTGGGTCTGCGGGCGCGTGGCACAGCTCCTCGGTGCGGAAGTAGTTGAAGAGGTTCACAACCATCACAACTTCGCGTGGCGCGAGACCCACCAAGGCCAAGAGCTCTGGGTGGTACGGAAAGGTGCGACGCCGGCCTTCCCCGGACAAAAAGGCTTTGTCGGCGGCACCATGGGCGAAACTTCCGTCATTTTGGAAGGCGTGGAAAACGATTCCGCGAGGCATTCAATGTACAGCACGGTTCACGGCGCTGGTCGCGTCATGGGTCGCCTGGAAGCCAAGGGCAAGACAGACCGCAAGAGTGGCCAAGTCTTGCGTCTTGGCAAAGTGACACCCGAGATGATGCGCGATGGGGTACGCCGCGCGCGAGTCGAGTTGCGTGGGGCGGGCGTCGATGAATCGCCCCACCGTTACAAACAGCTAGATGAGGTGCTGAGCGAACACCAGGACAGCATCCGTGTTCTGCACACGCTGACGCCGCTGGGCGTAGCCATGGCCGGGGCCAATGAATTTGACCCGTACAAGGACTGAGCGGCAGGTCGATCTGTCGCTAAGACTACGGGAAAAATTATGCCGTGCCTACTCGTTGTCCTCGTCCGGCTCGGCCGTTAGCCGACCCTTGGTTTTCTTCGCCATCAAGTAGGAACGGATAAAGGGATCGATGTCGCCGTCGAGCACCCGGTCCACGTCGCCAACTTCAAATTTCGTTCGGTGGTCTTTGATCAGCCGGTACGGTTGCATGACATACGAGCGAATCTGGCTGCCGAAGGAAATGTCCATCTTGGTCTCGTCGAGTTTGTCCGACTCCTCCTGTCGCTTCTTTACTTCCAGGTCGTAGAGCTTGGAACGCAACATCTTCATCGCCATTTCGCGGTTCTTGTGCTGGCTGCGTTCCATCTGGCACGCTACGACCACACCCGTGGGAATGTGGGTAATGCGCACCGCCGTTTCCACCTTGTTGACGTTCTGGCCGCCCTTGCCGCCCGACCGGAATGTATCTACCTTCAAATCGTCGGGCTTGATGTTGATTTCGATGCGGTCGTCCACTTCTGGAATAACGAACACCGAGGCGAATGAGGTGTGTCGCCGCGCGGCCTGGTCAAATGGTGAAATGCGGACTAGGCGGTGCACGCCGGTTTCCCCAGCCAGCAAACCATAAGCGTTTTCGCCGGAGAATTGTACGGTGGCGTTCTTGATGCCGGCCTCTTCTCCCGGTGTTTCATCCAGCACCGCAGCGCCGAGCCCTTTTCGTTCCGCCCAGCGCAAGTACATACGCAACAGAATCGCTGCCCAATCCTGCGATTCCGTGCCCCCTGCGCCCGGCTTGATGGTCATGATGGCATTCAGATGATCCGTCTCGCCGGAGAGCAGCGTGCGCGTTTCCAGTTCGGAAATGTATGTATCGGCGCCGGACAATTCTCGATCAAGTTCTTTTAGCAAGTCTTCGCGCTGTGCGGCATTCGTCTCTTCGTGCGCCAGATTGATGTACGTATCGATATCGCCCACCAGCGAATCCAGCTTGGCTTCCGCGCCGATCTGGTCCTCAGCCCGTTTCCGCTCGCGCAGCACGGCCTGGGCCTTCTCCTGGTCTCCCCAGAAGTCCGGCTGCGCGATTTTTCCTTCGAGAGTCTTTAGCTGTTCGCGGAAATGCGGGGCGTCAAAGATAACTCCGCACGAGCGTGATGCGCTGCTTCAAACCTTCGTAGCGATATTGCAGGTCTTCGAGAATCATGTCTTCTTCCGAAAAGTATTGGACAGCAGGATAACCGAAACGAGGACGCACATCCAAGCGAACCAGTCGCCGAACTTGGTGTACAGCGTGGTGTCCGTGCGGAAATCATATGGCAAGTCCGCTGCTCCGCGAACATCGCGCGGCATGGTCTGATACACGCGACCGTAGGGATCAATCGCCGCCGTAAGCCCGCTATTGGTCACGCGCAGCACCCAGCGCCGGTTCTCCACCGCGCGCACTCGCGCCATTCGGAGATGCTGATCGGCCGCAGCCGATTTCCCAAACCATCCGTCGTTGGATATGTTGATCAGCAGATTCGCACCCTTCGCAGCAAATTCGCGGATCTCGCCCGGATAAATAGCCTCGTAACAGATGTAGACGCCAAACTTGTAGCCACCCGGCAAAAAGCCAACCGAAGCAACCGTTCCCTTGCGAAATCCGCCGACTTCATCGGAAACACTTTGCACCACGCGATGAATCAGCGGAAATGGCTCGTACTCTCCAAACGGCACGAGGTGCCGCTTGTCGTAACTAAACACTATCTGGCCCTGTGGATCCACCAGCAGGGCGCTGTTGTACGGCGCCTGCCCCATGTGACCGGACGCGAGCATCTCGGTTTTCCACTCCACCACGCCGGCGAGAAACGGATGCCCCGCGCGAATCGCCAGTGCCGAAGCGCGCTTCGAGAACTGATTATCTTGCCAAGAAAACGGCGCCGGCGCCTCCGGCCACACGATCAAGTCCGCTCCATGCGACGACGGGGCAAGACTCAGATCCGCCAATTCATCCATTTCGCCTGCATACTTCTGAAACCAATCCGCCGGATAGGATTCTACTTCTGGAAAATTTGGCTGCACTGCTCTAGCAAAATGATTTGCCGTTGCCGCGGGCACGAGTCGCGGCCCTGCGAATGCCGCGATCAGCAGCGCCACCATCGAAATACCAATCAGGCCCGATCGTCTTGCGAGACTGATGGTCTTTGCCGCATCAGCCCACGCCAGCAGTGCGTTAAACGCCGCCATGACAAAGGACAACCCGTAAATTCCTGTGACCGTGGTCACCTGCGCCAGCGCCAGATTCTGTGCCGCCGAGTAGCCCAACAGGTTCCACGGGAAACTGATCTCTGGCAGGTGCGCACGCGCAAATTCAAAGGTGACCCACAAAAACGGAGCAGCCGCGCAGGCCAGGGCTACCTGCTTCCGCGCCAGCCGATTCACGCCCCACGCGAATCCGCCTGTCAACACTCCCCAAGCCATCGCGATCAGCAACAGCACTCCCCATCCCGCCAACCGCGACATCCCACCATGTACCGCCAACACTTCCGCAATCCACGGCACCGACGACAGCACAAACGCAAGCGCATGCACATGCCCGCAAAAATAGGCCGCCCGCGGCTTTGCACCGAGCACCATCATCATCAGGACGCCGACGCTCACCCACGCATACACCGGCAAATACATCCAGGTGAAAGACAGCGACAGCCCCGCGCCCGCAATCGCGGAAATCACAAGCCGGAATGAAGTTGAGTAGTTTGCCGGCAAATCAGAGGAAAGCCAGAACCGCCGCGCGCGCCCCGGCATCAGTGCTTGATGATCGCTTTGAAGCCCGACGATTCCAGACCCTTTTTCGCGGTCTGCATGGCCTTTTGATCGTTGTACGGCCCAACCTGCACGCGATAATACTTGTCGCCCTGCGGCGTTTGCACAAACGCTGGAAATTTCTTTCTGCGCAACTCGCCGGCAAGCGAAACCGCATCTACTTCCGAACGAACCGCCGCTACCTGCAGCAAATAGGCACCTTTCGGAATAGCTGGCGAGCCACTTTTCCCGCTGGTCGTCGGTTGCACAGAAGTCTTGGCGCTGGTCGCAATCGTCTTGGGCGGCGCTGCGGGTGTGGCTGCAACGGAGGGGGTCGGCTTCAAATGGTCGTTCGGAGCCTTCTTTTCTCCCGCGCGGTAGAACTCCCATTCGGAGCTGGGCGGTGCGGTGCTGGTATCGCTAGCCGGGACGGAAGTGTCCGGCGTACTCACCGGGCTCTTTCCCTGTTTGGGCGGGTCTTGTTTCAGCGGCACAACAGCATCAGCGCCGCGCGTCGAAGCCGCGCGCACTTGCCCGTCCAGCTGATTCTTACCCATCACATAACCCAGCGTAAAAAACGCGCCCGAAAAAAGCAGCATGAGAAAAAACAACCCAATCACATGCCGCCCTTCCAGTACGCGTTCCCCCGCGCTGGATCGCTTGCCTGCCCCCATCTACTTTCTTTGCCCTCCCAAACTTTCCACCCAGCTATTAATGATATCTATGGGCAGCGGAAACACAATCGTTGTGTTCTTTTCGACACCTATCTCCGTTAACGTCTGCAGGTAGCGCAGCTGAATGGCCGACTTCTGCGTCTCCAGCACCTTGGCGGCATCGGCCAGCTTTTGCGAGGCCTCGAACTCACCGTCTGCATGAATAATCTTCGCCCGGCGTTCGCGCTCTGCTTCTGCTTGCCGCGCGATGGCCCGCTGCATCTGCTCCGGAATATCCACCTGCTTCACTTCCACCTTGCTGACCTTGATGCCCCATGGCTCGGTGTCCTGGTCCAGAATAATCTGCAGTTTGCCGTTGACTTTGTCCCGCTGAGCCAAAATTTCGTCCAAGTCGAACTGCCCGACGACACTTCGCAGAGTGGTTTGCGCCAGCTGCGAAGTCGCGTACTGGTAGTTCGACACTTGCGAGATCGCCAGATTCGCATCTACTACACGGAAATAACAGACTGCGTTCACCTTCACGGAAACGTTGTCGTGGGTGATGATGTCCTGCGGCGGCACATCCAGCGTCTCCAATCGAAGGCTGACCCGTTGCAAAGTCTCAATCGGGTAGAACACAAAGTTGATGCCGCTGGATTTCGCTTGTGGCAAAAGCTTTCCCAGCCGCAGCACCACGCCGCGCTCCCATTCCTTGATAATGTAGATCGAATTGCGAATCCAAATCAGAACCATAAGAACTACGAAAGCAATCCCCAACAGTACGATATTCATAAACGCCGCCCCCACCCTTTTTCCTCAGCAAGTCTTACGAACTCTTTTGCAGTCCCTCGGGCGCCGGCACCACATGCAGTTTTAGGCCCTCAATGCGTTGTACCCGCACGGGCGCTCCCACAGCTACGTCTTCAGAAGACACCGCTCGCCAGTTTTCACCGTGAATCCGGATCATTCCCTCTTCCCCCCGCTTCAATCCAGACACCGCGATTCCCTGCTCGGTCAGCATTTCCTCCGCGCCGGCCGCCGGTTTCCACTTGCGCGAGCGTAGCACCAGCCTCATTAAGAACACGCTGATCGCTGCGAACGGCAGCGTCACGGCAACCGCCATCCCCAGGCTTACACCGCCCGCTGTCAGCGGCGACCGAATCAGAAAAATCGCGCCGAAGATCATCGCCACCACGCCGCCCAACAACAAAACCCCGTGACTTGTGAACTTCGCCTCCAGCACAAAAAGCGTCACGGCCGTCAGGATCAACAGCACGCCGGCGATGTTCACCGGGAGCAGATGCATCGCATACAGTGCCAGCACCGAACAGATGGCCCCCACGACTCCCGGAATCACCGCGCCCGGATGCGTGAACTCCGCGTACAGCCCGAGGGTGCCCAGAATTAGCAGCAGAAAGAACATGTCCGGCTCGACGATTCGTGACAAAAACTTCTGTCGCGCCGACAGTTCGAACGCTGCCCGCTGATAGTTCGTCAGCTTCAACGTCGTCTTGCTTCCGTCGAACCTCGTCACTACGCGTCCATCCAGGTCGCGCAGCAACTCTTCCGGTGAAGTCGCAATAAGCTCGATCAGGTTCCCGTCGAGCGATTCCTTCTCCGTGAACGCACGCGCATCCGTCACCGCCGTTTCGGCCAGCTTCGCGTTGCGCCCGCGCTTTTCCGTATAACTCCGCAAAAATGCCATGGCGTCATTCATGATCTTTCTGCGCAACACTTCATCCACGCCGATCGTAAACCCACCGATCGCGATCACCGGTGAAGCTGCGCCGGTCCGCGTTCCCGGCGCCATCGCAGCCACGTCCGCACTCATCAAGATGAAAAATCCCGCCGATGCCCCGCGCGCACCCGTCGGCCCCACATACACAGCGACGGGCACCGGCGACGCCAGCACGTGCTGGATGACGTTCTTCATCGAATCGCTTAACCCGCCCGGCGTGTCCATGGTGATCAACACCAGCGCGGCATTCCTGCGTGCCGCTTCGGCCAGTCCTTCCTCAATATACGTCGCCAGTACCGGCTCGACCTCGCCATCCAGGCTGAGATCCATCACCAATGGGCGCGTAGAGGTTTCGTCCGAAATGCTCGCTACCGGAAGGAACAACACGAGCGCTAACATCGCCGCACTCAGGAAAGCGAATGCGCCAGTCGTCGCCCGTCTTTGCAACTGCTTCATGGTGTTGCTGTTTTTGCTTTCCCGTTCCCGTTCTGCAAGACGTCCAGCAATTGCCGCGCTTCCGTGTAATTCGGCGCGATCTTCAGCGCTTTCTGCAATTCAACCTTGGCCAGATCCGGTTTTTTCTGTTCCAAATAAATTCTGGCCAGCGTCGTACGGTCCACGGCCGAATCTCTTTCCGCTAGCGCCGCCTGCAATTCCTGAATTGCCTCGGCTCGCTTCGACCTGCGTCGCAACACTTCCGCCATGCCGCGGTGCGCGGCGGGATCATTCGGCGCAGCCGCCAGCGCGGAGCGAAAATCCGCTTCCGCTGCGTCCACGCGCCCCGCCGCCAGTTCCTGCCTGCCCCGCCGCACCAGCGACGTCGGCGAACTGACCGCCGAGGAACTAGCATTCCCGGTCGTGCTGCCATCGCTATCGCGCGAAGCAATCTGCAACTGCAGCGTCCCTACATCGAGTTCCGTCGAAACCCGGTCCAGCCTGGCAAAACTGTCCGGCTTCACCGGAGGAAGCGAAGTCAGCCCAAGTGTCTCTAGGGCCGAGCTTCGCTCCTGCGCAGCCTCGGTCCTGTTGCCGGTTTTTTCGAGCGCATAAACCAGCATCGCGCGATCCTCCGGATTTTCCGGCTCGCGATCCGAAGCTTCGCGAAAATACTTTGCTGCCGTAGTCGCATCGTTCCCGCGCAGATACAGCATGCCTAGATTGAACGGGTAGTCGTCTTCATCCGGATCGAGATCGAGCGCCCGCAACAGTCCGGAAGCCGCTGCCGTCGTATTTCCCCGTCGGGCCCGCGCCAGCGCCAGATTGTTCAACACTTCCGGCAGCTCCGCGCCCGCGATCAGGTCATTTTTCAGATTGTTCTGCAACGCTGCGAATGTTTCCTCGGCTTTGTCCGGCTGGTTCAACTGCAACCGGCACACTCCCGTTGTGAACATGGCCTCGGCCGAAAGCGAACTTCCCGCCGGCACCTTAGCCAGCCACGGCAGCGCCGACTCGCAATCGCGACGCGAAAAATACGCTTGCCCCAGCGCGAACGCCGCGTTCGGCCACTCCTGATCGAGCCGGGCCGATTCGCGCAACTCACGCACTCTGCCATCATCGTCGGTGGCCAATAGTCCGCGGATGTAATGTTCGAACGCATCCAGCCTCAGTGGCCGCTGCAATTGAGAAAACTCTGCCAGATTGATAGGAAATCCCTTGTCGTTCGCCGCCAACAGCTTCCACACCACTTTGCTGTTGAGCTCCATCAATGACTCCAGCGCCGCGCTTTCCCGCACCGCCTCCGACAATTTCGTCGGGTTCACCCGCAACGCATGCGCCTCAATCGTCAATGCCTTTCCATCGGACGCAAACTTCCCGAATACCACGAAGTCCGCATCCAGCTCCGCGCCGATTCGCAACATGGTGGCATGGCTGAACCGAGCATTCGAAGGCAGGCCGTAGCGATCCAATTCGGCCGCTCGCCCCGCATGCGTAAATACCTTTTGGCCCGCCGACGATAGTCGCTGAATCGTCAGCTCCTCCAGGCCTTCGCAAAGCCAATCCAACCGGCCATTCGCGCCATCATTTTCGAATGGAAAAACCAGGAAGATTCCCTGAGATGAGGGTATGACGGGACGCCCCAGTCCCGCGTTTTGACCGGCAGTTGGCCCGACTCCGGCCGCCAAGAACACAACCAGACACAATAGCCGCACCAGATTCCATTTCATGCGGAAATTGTAGCAGAGCGCGAACGCCTCGCCGCGCAAGAACAGAGCGTGTTGCCTTAACCACACAGCAACTCTGAAAGGGCAAATCGCAAGATTTTTCGCGTCGGTGTCTTTACGGCTGCGTCGGATCGCTGGTCTTCGGCAGCAATATCTCTTGCGTCTCCGGCAGCTTCAGCATCGCCGAAAACGCCGGATCGGTCTTCACGTCGTTCATCGCGCCGTAACCTTCTTCTTTGGCCTTGCGGAGATAAACCAGGCTGCGCTCCACGTTTCCGGCCTGCGCAAACGACTTGGCCAACAGGAAGTAGAACCTTCCGCGGTCGCTCACCGAACGGTCTTGCAGCACCGAGCCAACGCGCGAAGAATTGTGATCGAAGCACTGCGGATCGAGCGCCAGCGCCTGCCGGAACGCCGCGATCGACTCCTCATATTTCTTGTCGCCAAAATACGCATAGCCGAGGTTGCTGTATAACACGGCCATATCCGTACGCAGTTTCAACGCCTTTTGATAAGAACGGATTGCCTTGCCGAACTTTTTCCGTTGATACCAGATGGTGCCGATATTGTTTTGCGCGTCGGCGTATTTGGGATCCATCTTCACCGACTGCTGGTACGATTTCAGCGCGTTGCCCAGATCTTCTTGCTGATGCAGCGCGATCCCCAGCTTGTTCCAATAAATCGCGTTGCGCGGATTTTGCTCCACTAGCTTGCGGTAAGAAACCGCTGCTTCGCGGTAGTCCTTACGAGCCATCAATATGTCGGCCATCTCTTCTGGCGACAACGTCCGCGCACCGGGCGTCGGCGCGCCCTGCGCGGGCGTCTGCACCGTAGCGGTAAAATTGGCGGCAGATGGTGTGTCGTCGGTAACTTGACCTGCAGAGGTGAGACCGAAACTTGCGAGGAGTACTACTGCTGGAACCGCCATCCTGTAAAGCGTCATGGCGACTCTCCCTTCTCCGGCGGCTTTTGTGGCTTGTCGGAGTCCTTCTTCTTGCCCCCAAAGATACCAAAAATCTTCTTCAAAGGGTTCTTTTTCTTGTCCTTTTGGTCCGCATCCGCCGCCGGGACTTCCTGCGGCTTTCCGTCCGGTCCTATGATCGTTTTCGTCTCTCCCGGTGCGCCTGTTCCGTTCGGTTTTGAGGGGTCAATTGGCGGGCTCGGCTGTCCCCCGCCAAAAATATGCGACAGCACCGAACCTGCCGAGGAGATAATGCCGTGCCCGCCGCCATGCAGTTCGCAGAACTGTGTCGGTGCCGACCCGCCCACGTATACCTCTTCCCGAGTTGTCGGGCAGCTGGACGTCGCCAGCTCCAAAGACTCCGGATCAATCATCACCGACTGCACGCCCTCCGGCACGTCAAAATCCTTCACATTCCGATAGCCCGGCAGCGTCGTGGCCTTCTTCATGAACTCGGCCCAGATCGGCGCCGCCGTCTGGCCGCCGGCGAATCCCAAGTCGCGGTTGTCATCAAATCCGATCCAGATCACGGTCACCAGATTCGACGTAAAGCCCGAAAACCATCCATCGCGTGAAGTTCCCGTTTTCCCCGCCGCGGGCAAAGTAAATCCCCGCGCTCGCACCGAGGCGCCGGTGCCCTTGTTCAACACATCCTTCAATAAGCTGGTCACCAGGTACGCCACGCGCGGATCCAGCACGCTGTGCGTCTCGGGCGTCGTTTTTTCCAGCATCGTGCCATTGGCACTCACCACCTCGTGCAGGAACTGTGGCTCGGCTCGCATGCCAGCCTGTCCAAAAGCCGTATAGCCTGCCGCAACTTCGACCGGGGTCATCTCATATGCGCCCAACGCTACCGCGGGCGTTGCACGGATGTTACTTCCAAGCCCCATCTGGCGCGCAATCTGTACAACTCGGCCATACCCGATGAGTTCCGCCACTTTCACCGTGGCTACGTTCAGCGAATTCGTAAGCGCTTCGCGAACCGTCACCCGCCCCATGAATTTTTCGCCGTAGTTGTTCGGCGTGTATTCTTGCCCGTCGAACTCGAACGTCGTTGGCTCGTCGTCAACGGTCGTGGCGGGCGTCACCACCGGCTGTACGCCATCCACCGCGTTATCGAATGCCGCGGCATATACGAATGGCTTGAACACCGACCCCGGCTGACGACGGGCAATCGCATGATTCAGCTGGCTCTGACCGTAATCTCGCCCCCCCACCAATGCGCGAATTTCCCCAGTCTTCGGGTCCATCGCCACCAGCGCTACTTGCACCTGCGGCAGGATTTCCTTGCCGCCCTCGGCCTTTCCTTTTGCCGTCTTTTTCTTTGCATATTTCTTCTGTAGCAGGTCGTCTACGTTCTTCATCCCCGCTTCCACCGCCGCGGCGGCCGCGCGCTGCAACGCAGGGTCGAGTGTCGTGTACACGCGATAGTTCTGGCTCAGCAGGTCATTTTCGGAGTATTTGTCCAGCAGGTGGTCCTTCACCATGTCGACGAAGTACGGCGCTTCGCTCGAGGTCACGGCCGTCCGCACCAGCTTCAGCGGTACGCTTTTCGCATCCTGCGCATCCGTCGCAGTGATGTACTTGTTCTCCACCATCTGCGTCAGCACGCGATCGCGCGACTGCGCTCCACGCTCCGGATGCCGGTCCGCCGAGGAGTAATAGTTTGGCGCGCGGATAAGCCCGGCCAGGAACGCGCACTCCCCGACCGAGAGTTGCCGCAAGTCCTTGCCAAAGTACGCCACGCTGGCCTGTGAAAACCCGCGTATGCCGAAACTCCCCCGGTTGCCCAGGTACACTTCATTCGCGTACATCTCAAAAATCTTCTGCTTTGAAAACCGCTGCTCCAGTTCGAAGCTGAGCATCGCTTCCGACAGCTTCCGCCGCCAGTTTCTATCGGTGCTCAAAAAGAACGTCCGCGCCACCTGCATGGTGATCGTGCTCGCTCCCTGCAGATGCGTCCCGTGCCGCAAGTCGTTCCACGCGGCGCCAAAGATCCGAATGAAGTCGAACCCCGGATGTTCGAAAAACCGTTTGTCCTCCGCAGACAAAATTGCGTTGATGAGCGTCGGCGGCAGATCATCGTACCGTACCGGACGCCGCTTCTCTCTCGCACTGTCAAAGAGGTTGGTAATCAGCTCCGGCTCAATCTCTGCAACACCCATCTCGGAGCCGCCGCCGAGCGGGCGAATCGACCGGATCGTTTTTCCGCTGAACTGCACCGCCAGAGCATTCGCTCCCGCGAAGAACGACAGCTTCGACGGCCGTATGTCCACGACGTTCCCGTTCGCCGTGTACTGCCCGAGCGACGCATCGTCAGCTGCTGGCCGGTAGCCCACCCGCTGCAAATACGTCGTCAAATCGTCCGGCCCCCAGGCCTGCCCGGGCGAAATCTCCTCGGGAGCCGAAAAAATCTGCGTGGTGTTCTGAAGAATGTTGCCGGATAGCCTAGCTTCAATCATCCGCCCGAATTTCACGTAGTAGTAGCCGAAAACACTCGCCGCCACTACGACACAGCCGAAGACCACGCCCAGTAGGGTCAGGCCATACTTCGACGTCCAGAATCCCTTTTGTATCCGGATTCTCAAGGTTTCTCCAACGGGCTGAAAGGTGTGCTCAGCGTCGGCGCCGGCCCACGCAACTAGTGTCTCTTACTGCAGCCTCCTAGGAAAGCCACAGTTCCGCGCCGGTTTCCGATTTGTTTGGGTGCGTTTGTTCCTGCACCTTCGTTTGAGCCAAAAACAGGAGGCTAGGAGCAACACTGCTCGCATGAACACGTCAGGCGATCTTTCTGATGAAGGCCGGGGCGCCGGCTTTCACAACGCCAGCCTAGGTGATCGACTTATTCTCGCTGCTGGGCGTGAAGTGCAAATCCACATGGTAAAACAAGATGTCCACCGGGACGGTGTAATCCACCTGTATGGTCACTCGCGTAGTTCCCGCGGTCACCTTGATGTTGTCTTTCGTTGCCGGAATCTCCAGATCCTCAATCGTCTTGAACACCTTCTCCCGGATTTGGTCCTCGGTGTTGTGTTCCACCACGCCGAACCGGGCAATCTCTTGGATCTTGTCGTTCAACTGATATTCGGCCACGTACGGCGGAACCATTTTTACGCCCGCCATTACACCCATCAGCAAAATCGCTGTGACGATAATCGCCTTCAGCTTCCCTTCGCCACGCTCATTTCGATGTCTAACCGCTCGTACCACAGTCTCTCTCCTGCGCGCCGACCAGCTTGCCGGAGCTTCCGCTCGCCTTACCACATGAAATTAGCATTCCCTCTTTTCCCTCATCAATAACCCCTCCGTACAGGTGTTTCCTCCCCGCCACCCCCTCAGTGCTAAACTCTCCCAGCATCACGAGGGCATCATGGAAACCACTCGTCGCGAATTCCTCGCCACCTCCGCTCTAGCCGCACTCGCACCCCCCCTGCTTTACGCAGCGCCGACCAGACCTGCCCTGGCCTTCTCCACGCTTGGCTGCCCCAAATGGACTTTCGCGCAAGTTCTCGACTTCGCGGCCGCCAACGGTTTTTCCGCCGTTGAAATCCGCTGTATTCTCGGCGACCTCGACCTACCCAATCGTCCCGAATTCGCATCCGACCAAATCGCCGCCAGCAAAAAAGCCATCGCCGCCCACGGACTGAAAATCTCTGACCTCGGCAGTTCCTCCGAGATGCACCACACCGACCCCGACAAGCGCGCCAAAAGCCTCGCCGACGCCAAGCGCTTCATTGACCTCGCCGAAAGGCTCGACGCTCCCTACGTCCGCATCTACGGCAACAAATTCGAAGGCCCGCAGGAAGACTGTATCCGCCGCGTCTCCGCCGGCATGCGCGAACTCGCCGTCTACGCCAAACCTCACCACGTCACCGTCATCATCGAATCCCACGGCGACTTCGTCACCTCGCCCATACTGAAACAAGTCCTCACGCAAGCCGACCATCCGAACGCAGCGCTTCTCTGGGACGCCCACCACACTTTCGTCTCCGGCCATGAAGAGCCCGAGGTCACCGTCCGCGAACTCGGCCCTTGGATCAAACATACCCATCTCAAAGACTCCGTCCTCGTCAACGGCGAAGCGCACTATGTCCTCACCGGCAAAGGCAGTGTGCCCGTTCAGCGCCAAATGCAGGCTCTCGCCGGCATCAACTACCAAGGCTATTTCTGTTTCGAATGGGAAAAGCTCTGGCACCCCGATATCGCCGAGCCTGAAGTCGCCATCGCCGACTTCGCCCGCGTCGTCCCAGGCTATCTTGCAAAGTAAAACGCGAAATTGAGACCAGCCGCCCCTAGGGTGTCGTCGCAAGCGGCGCAGCCGTAGCTCCGGCCGCACCGCGTTATTTACGCGCCTATTTCAGGCCGTAATCGAATAGAATCGCTGAACCGTCGTTTAACATGATTCTGAAGTAGTACGTCTGATTCGGACCGTACAGGCCTTTATTGCTGATGTTGAAGATCCACTGCTGTGCCGTTGGGTCCCAGCGGAAGTTGGAGTCGGGCGTTGTCGAGTCAACGCTTTCGTTCACGGTCGTGGCCAGAGTTCCGGACAGAATCTGGATGAGCGCGAAGTTCGTCACTACGCCCGCCGCACTGATGGAAACTCCGTTAGCATCACAAACTCGGAACTTCGCCGGTGAGGTGCTCTTGGCGTTAAAGATGCTGGTGCCGTCGGCATTGATGGGCTGCAGAATCTGGTGCCCCGCATCGCCCGCGCAGATCCCGCCGGACAGGTACCGTACTGTTTGCGTCATGTTTCCGCTGCTTCCGGTGAAGTTGGCGTCGCCGTTGTAAATCGCGGTAATCAAGTTGGCGTTCACGGGTAACCCGGCGTAGCTCAGCGCGGCCACCCCTGATCCGTTGAGCGTTGCCGTCCCAATCGTTACAGGATTGACGGCATTAAAGTATTTCGCTGTGAAGGTAACCGTGCCCGTTGGCGTTCCGCTGAATTGCGGGCTGACGGTCGCAGTAAACGTCACCGGCCCGTTCAATCCAGATGGATTTGCGGACGAGACAATAACAACCGAAGTGCTTGCCTGCGTCACTGTCAACGAACCCGGCTGGTAAGTGATCGTGTAGTTCGTCGAGCTTTGTCCCGAACAATTGATCGAGTTGGGATAGTTTCCGACCGAGGAAAGCGCGGTCACGCTCGTCGTACAGATGAGCGTTCCGCTCAGGGATGCCGGCGTATCGGCTCCCAGCAGCGTAATGTACGTAGCAGTCAACGGCGGTAACGCCTGCCCAAAGACCTTGGTTTTGTCACCCGCCTGAATTGTCAACGGTGCTGGCGTAATCTGAGCCGCAGTCGTCGCACTCTGAGAGTTCACAGAACTCCCCGCCAGTCCCAGCGTGTAGTTGCTGGCGGAAGCGCCACCTATGGTCACATTGGCCGTTACCGTAGTCGCCGTCACTACGTCTTTGCTGTTAAATGTTCCGTTTGATGCCGTGCAGCTGACCACATCACCGGCAAACACCGGCGATACCGTGCAGCTCATCTTGGCATCGGGCTCAACCACGCCGCCGTCGTACACCTTGTTCATTGCCGAGAGCGTCGCAGTCAGTGGCGCGGTCCTTATATGTGCCGTGGCCGTAGTGGTCGTCGAATTCACCGAGGTTCCCGCAGCGCCTAAGGTGTAATTTGCGACCGCAGTTCCACTGATCGTGGCGGTAGCCGTCACCAGGTTTGCGCTGAGCACTTCTGCGCTATTGAAAGAACCATTCGTCGCTGTGCAAAGCACGTTGTCCGTTCCTACGAGAGTCGCAACCGAGCAGCTTATTGCCGCGTTCGGCTCCGCCGTCGTCTTGTCGTAGGTCTTGTCCTGTGCCGTCAGCGTTGCGGTAAGCGGCTTGGTCAAGATCGACGCGGTGGTACTTGCTGTCGTGGACGCTAACACGTAGTTGGGCGCCGCACTTCCACTCAGGCTCAAGTTATTCGCCGTGACGGCCTTCCCTGCTCCGGCATTCGCGTCAATAAAGGTTCCTGTTCCGCCGCAGCTCACGTAACTGTTGTCTGCCGCCAGGACGCCGGCGAGCGTGCAGTGAATCGTCGCAGTATTCAATCCGTCATAAACTTTGTCATCGGCTGTGATGCTCGCAGTCGCAGTCTTCGGCGTGATGTGTGCGCTCGCCGAAGCGCTCGTCGAAGTCACGGAGGTTCCGCTGGCGCCCAGCGTATAGTTACTGGCCGCTCCTCCACTGATCGACACCGTCGCCGTCACCGTGGTCGCAGAAGCGACATCCTTGCTGTTGAAGGAACCATTGGTGGCTCCGCAGGCCACCGTGTCGCCGCTGACTACCGGCGAAACGGTGCAACTCATGTTCGCATCTGGCTCCGTCGTAGCCCCGTCATATACCTTGTCGGCGGCAACCAGCGTCGCAGTCAGCGGTGCGGTCTTGATGTGCGCCGTC